>Ga0316206_1000148_pt1 | contig 139887 bp, 106 predicted proteins | sample 6monthpyrite_MG_FD_204942 | JGI IMG/M metagenome (GOLD analysis project Ga0316206, IMG submission 204942) | Microbial mat bacterial communities from mineral coupon in-situ incubated in ocean water Damariscotta River, Maine, United States -... | ecosystem: Environmental > Aquatic > Marine >... | reverse complement strand
GCGTGCGGCCCTAGGCCGCCGCGACGCGCTCCCACACCCCCCGCCTCGCTTTCCTCATCCCATGTACTTCTTCCAGACGGTCTCCATCTCTTTCCAGTCGACGCCGTCGAAGGCGACGTCGACCGCCTGATCAAGATCTTCCGTCTCGGCTAGGACCTCGAGATAGGTGTCGAGGATCGAGTCCCAGTCGTCGTTCCAGCCCTTGGCCTTCTTCTGGCCCGTGCGCAGGAAGTAGATGAACGACCAGCCTTCGGCGTACAGCTTACCGCCGCCAAGTCCGTAGTCGTTGTTGCCGTAATACTCGGACTGGGTGTAGCGGACCATCTCTTCGAGAGGCACGTACTCGCCGGTCTTGATCATCTCCATCGCCGTTGCGCGGCGCCACTCGGCCTCCTTCAGCGTGAACTTCTTATTCTTGTACTTGTAGCCGCTGTAGAAGTCGCCCGTGCCTTCGTTGTACCAGCTGTGCGGAGACAGCTGACCGTAGAAGTAGTAGATGAACTGGTGGAAGGCCTCGTGGTTCAGGACGAGCCACGTATCGCGTCCGCCGCCTGACGGATCCCAATAGATTACGAGCTCTTTGTGGTACGAAGACCAATAGCCAGCAGAGCCGCCTGGGCCGCCGTAGCTGTTGTACTCGTCGGGGGTGGCACAGACGCGCACAACGCTGGTGCGTGCTAGCTCCATGGGGTCGACCTCGCCCGTGGAGGAACGCTCGCCATCGGTGAACTCGATACCGGGGCCATCGCCTTCGCCGTCCGGATCCGGCTCGTCGAGTCCCTCCTCAGCGGCACGCGCATCGCGGGCCTTCTGCGCCATCTCTGGCGGGTAGTCGACCATGTACACCGCGCGGATCGCCTCGAGGCGCTCCTTCATGTCCTTGATGAACCGCTTCTCGTTGATGTGCGAGATGATGAAGTAGTTCTGGGTCTCGTGGAGCTCCCAGCCGGGCGTGCGACGCACGTAATCTAGAAGCTCTGCCCGCTTCTTCGCGCGCATGGGCGTGTCATCCGCCCCCATGATCTCGTCGCTGATCTCGGCCTTCTCGATTTTGACGGTCTTGAAGGACTTGGCCATCTTGCTGTAGACCTTCAAGTACTTGCTCTTCCACTTCGACTTGTCGCCGGGGCCGTTGAAGACTACTGCGACCTCGCAGTCGGGATTCAGCATGTAGACCATCGCGTAGGCGCGCATCTTCTCGTCGGGGTCCACGCGCGAGTCGCCGATCAGCTGGTATTCGACCGCCGGAATCTTGGAGATTTTCATCTCCTTCTGCGAGTCGATTTCCCAGTTCGTCCCGGGCAGCGTGGACTGCGCCCACTCCAGAATGTCGCCGTGGCTGAACATGTCCGTCAAGTCGACCTCGTCGACAGTTTCGCCGTCCTCGTCTTCGAGCTTCAGCTTCTTTTTAACCTTCTCGCGGCGATCGAACTTGACCAGCCAGGACTGTAGGTAGAAGGCCGAGCGACCGAGCGGGATCGGCGTGGGGTGCGGGTGGTTGTACTTACCGATCAGGTTGATCTCGCCGGGCTGCGGCGGGATGAACGCCCAATCCTTGGGCATCTTGAGTCGGAAGCCCAAGTCAGAATCGTCGGTGTAGTAGTCGCCGACCTTGGGGAGCTGCGCTTGGGCTTGGGGAGTAGTGAAGCCGAGTAGGAATACAGCGGCGAGCAGAGATGCGAGAAGACTCTTCCAGTTCATGATTGAGAGATCGGGTCTGAGAAAGCGACCGGGGACGGACTCGATTAGACGGGGAATGGGGCTAGTCCGCAAGCGGAGCCCCATGGGGAATACGTCAATAACGGCACAGGCTTGCAAAGACTTGGAAAACTTCGTGTCAACAGGACTCGGTGAGAGCGCGTACAGGGCAATTGTGTTCGAGTTCAAGAACCATTAGACCTGCTTTCTAGCCGCTCATTCCCCTGGTCGATCATGCGTAACGCTCCCCTGATCCTGTTCGTCGTGCTCCTCGCGCTTGTGGGCGGGGGTTGGCTTTTGTTCCAAGGCGACTCCGGGAGCCTGACACCGGTTGCGGTTGTGGGGCCGGGAGAAGCGGCCCCGCGTCTCGCTGAGTCTGCGGGCACGGCCCCGGTTCTAAGCGGAGACCAAGACCAGGAGGCGAGCCACCGAGTTGAGGTCGAGGCCGGGGCGATGAGCCTGACTCCGTCCGGCTCCTCGCCCAAGGCCTCGTTCGAGACGGGGCCCGGCGTCCGCGGGCGTGTCATCGACACGCTTGGCAATCCGCTGGCTGGGGCCATGGTCGTGGTCGCGGGCGGTGATCCCATGCCGATCGACTTCGCGGGGGACTCCGACTCGAGCTTCGCCAAACGCTGGCGCACTGTCAGCGCGAGTGACGGCACGTTCCTCGTGCAAGGTCCCGAGCCGGGCGGCTTGCGCATGGGCGTGTGGCTGGCTGGCTTTGCGCCGCTCGAGCGCACGAACTTAGTCTTGCCTGCCGGCAGTGGCGCCGATTTCGGGGATCAGATCCTGGATCAAGGGGTCTTGCTGGAAGGCAGAGTCGTGGTCGATGGCGGCGGTGCCGTCGCCGGTGCCGAGCTCGTGGCGCAGCCGGTGGGCGACGACAACCCGTTCGCGTTCTTCACGGCGAGTACAGACCGTCAGCCTCTCGCCGTCAGCGACGCAGATGGGCGCTTCCGCATCGACATGCTGAGCGCGGGGCCGTGGAAGCTCTCGGTGAAGAGCGCGGCGCATCCCGACAAGACGTTCGAGGGCCGCACCGAGCGGCCGGGCGATCGCAGGCTGGGCCTCGAGCTTGTGCTGGACGCCGGCGCGTCGATCTCGGGGAAGGTCGCGGGGATTCCGAGCGGCGCCCAAGCAGGCGAGCTCGACGGGCTTGTTGTGCGCGCGACGCCCAAGGGACAGGGACGCTCGTTTGGGCCGATGCGTGCTTGGCGCGAAGGTGTCGTGGCGGCAGATGGCACGTTCGTGGTCGAGGGCTGCGTGAAGGAGGCGGACTACGAGGTCCAGGCGCGAATCACAGATGACCGCGCAGCAATGCCGTGGGGCGGCGAGGTCAAGACGCGGACGGGCGTGATCGCCGCGCGCGGTGGGCAGGGCGGACTGGTCCTGCAGTGGACCGGGACGACCGGGGTGCGGCTAGCTGTTGCGGATGCGACCGGCGCGCCGATCGAGGAATTCACGGTGTCCTACGGGCGCGGCATGCTGCAACCCTTGGCCATCGATGGGGAGACAGTGCGGCACCATCCGGCGGGGAAGGCGACGCTCGAGGAGCTCAACACCGGCGGCTGGGGCGGTGCGTTTAAGGTGCTTGTGGATGCGCCGGGATACCAGAACATCGTGCGCGAGGTCGAGCTCGAGACGGGGCGTGTTGTGGACGCGGGTCTGTTCACGCTGAAGGCGGCGCCGGTCCTGACGGTGCGCGTGACCGACGGAGAAACGGGGGCGCCGATCGCGGGCGCCGATGTACGGCTTAGCGTTCTCGATGCGGAGGCGTCGGGCTTTGGCCGTGGCGGCATGCGGGGCTTCGCACCGAGCGATGCAGCGCAGAAGAGCCGCAGCGGTCGCACGGATGCGGACGGCGTGGCCAGGCTCTCGACCTTCCCAGGCGAGACCGGGACGCTTGTGGTCGAGCACGAGGGCCACACGCGCTTCTCGGACTCCGACCTCACGATGCCACTGGGGCAGACGCTCACGCGTGAAGTCAGCCTTGGCGTCGGCGGCCGGGTGGAGGTCTTGGTGCTCGACTCCAACGGAAACCCGAAGCCGGGCGCGCAGGTCGAGCGGCGCTTGGTGGGAGATGAGACGGCGAGCAGGGGGCGGCGCGGCAGGGCGATTTTCGGCGGCACTCCCGAGGGGATTGCGGACCAGACGGGTGTGTCTCTGTTTGAGCACCTTGAGCCGGGTGAGCACGAGTTCCGCCTGGGCTCGGCTCCCGCGAGCGGGGGCATGATGATCTTCATGGGCACCACGGGCCAACAGGACGAAGAGCCTTGGACGGCTGCAACCGTGACGGAGGGCAGCCTGAGCCGTATTGAGCTTCGAGAGAAGCCTCAGGGCTCCGTTGTCGGTCTTGTGCGAGAAGCGGGCGAGGCCCTCGCCGGGGCGAAGCTGCGCTTGACCAAGAGGACGGATGACAACCAGCTCGATGGCTTCGGGGGGTTCGCGATGATGGGCGGCAGCGGGGCGAACTCGGCGACGGCCGATGGGCGTGGAGCCTATGTTTTGACGGGCGTCGAGCCGGGCAGCTACACGCTCAGCGTGCGCCATGCGACGCGCGAGATGGAGTCCACAATCGACGTCGAGGTCATGGCTGGGGAGAACCGCGTGGATCTCGACCTTCCGGTTGCGATCATCGAGGGCCGCGTGACGGACGGAAATGGTGCGCCACTCGCCGGCGTGAAGGTCGAAGTGCAAGCGCCCGGACAGCCTAACTTCGGTCGGTTGATTTTCGGAGGGATGGAGGGCCAAGCGGCGATCTCCGTCGGCGGGGAAGAGGCCGATCCGTCACCGACCGACGCCAATGGACGCTATCGCTTGCGAGGAGTGCAGGCGAACACGGACCTTCAAGTGAGTGCGAGTCAGCCGGGTGCGAGCCCCGCGACAAGTGAGACGTTTCAGGTCGCCGATGGGCAGCTCAAGAGCGGCGTCGATCTCGTTCTCCAGCCGGCGGGCAAGATTCACGTCGTGGTCAACGGTCTTAGCGAGAGTGTCTTTGGCATCCTCAACGCGACCTACCTTGACGATGAGGGCGTGGAGCCGGTCACGCAGTTTGCAGCCGAGGGTGAAGGGACTCTCGAGGGCCTTCGGCCTGGAATGTGGAGCGTGGGACTCCAGTTTGCGGGCCCAGAGGGCCAGCAGGAGGCACCTGATCCCCAAGACATCGAGGTCTTGTCGGGCGAGACAAGCGAAGTCAGCTTCGATGCCTAGAAGCATCGCGGTTAGACTGCGTCCGCAACGGTGATACAGACGGATGTCGACTTCGCCTCAACATCCGACTCTTCCTCGATGCCACACGAATACCGCGCGCTCGTCCTTGATCTGGACGGCACCCTGATCGGACCTTCGGGCCTTCCGCACCCCCGGACGAAGGCGGCGCTCGATGCGCTGCGCGCAGGTGGGGTGACGGTCATGATCGCCACGGGGCGCTCCGAAGGCGGCACCCGGCCCGTCCTCGACCACCTCGGCTATGACAACCCGGCGCTTGTCTACAACGGCGCAGGGCTGTGGTGTCCGATCAAAGAGCGCCTGATCGAAGAGCGCACGCTGTCCGACCGCACGATCGCAAAGGTCTTCGACTTCTGCGCCATGAAAGACATCCCGCTCGTCTCGATGCGCGCAGGTGAGAAGTTCACACGGCACCCAAAGTCGGCGGGGGAAGAGCGCAGTTTGCTCGGCCTCGAGGACCTGCACTTTGTGCCCGAAGCCGAGATCCCGCGCGAGCGCTTGATGCGTATCACGACCTATTCCGAGGTCTACACGGACTCAGCGGACATGCTGCGCGACCTCGACGCTTTTGTCGGGCAGCCCGCGTACTACACGAACTTCCCGCTGTCAGCACTGTACGAGCACGTGGGCAGCAAGTTCCAAGTTGTCGACGTGCAGCCACCGTGCCGCGGCAAGGGTGAGGCGCTACGCTTCCTGCATGAGATGCACGGAATTCACCCGGACGACGTTGTCGCCGTGGGGGATGCGACCAACGACATCCCGATGTTCGAAGATGCTGGGCTTGCCGTGGCGATGCGCGATGCCATGCAGGCGGCTAGGGACGCGGCCGACCGCGTGATCGGCGGCGCCGAGACCGACACGATCGCCGACCTTGCTGAAGAGCTGTTCCCGGCCTGCTTCGCGCTTAGCTGAACCACTTCGGGGCTTCGAGCACGCTGCAGTTCACGCAGACCTCGGGCAGGTCGCCGCTGAACATGCGCCGGCGCAGGTCCTGCATGGCGGGGCCGTTCCAGATGGCCTCAACGCCCTCTTCGAGAGCGTTGCCAAGCCGCAGCTCGCGCGGCCCGCGACAGCACGGAAAGGCCTCGCCGTTGGGCTCGACCTTCAGGTAGCCCATCACGTGCGGGCAGAACCCAAGGTGCTTTTGCGCGAGCTCCAGGCGCATGACCTCCATCACGGCGGGTGAGTTGATCCGCGCGGGCGCGGCAAAGTTCGTGAACTCCTTGCCGTGGGGTGCGTGCACCTCGATGCGCAAGTTGACCCCGCGCTCGGCCGCGCGCTTCGCCATCGCCTCGAGCGCCGCCGCGACGCCCTCTTCGCCGTGCGCGCCAAATGCGTCGAGCTCGGCGAACTGTTCTGACGAGTCGAGCAGCTCGAGGACCGTGATGTCACGACCTCCAAGTTCGTCAGCGACGAAGTCGACGAAGCCCTCGAGATGCGGCACGTTGTCCCCGATCAGGACCATGTGAATCGTGACGGGAAGCCCGGCCTCGCGGCAGCGCGCGATGGAGTAGCGCGCCTTCTCCGTGACGTCTTGGAAGTTGGCGGGGTAGCGCAGCTTCTCGAAGATCTCTGGGACTTGGCTGTCGATCGAAAACGTCAGCTGCGCGAGCCTCGGCAACAGCTGCTCGAGAACCTCGGGGGTCATCAGCACACCGTTGGTGATGATGTCGAGCCAGACGTCGTGCTGCTCGATCTTCGGCAGGAGCTCCTTCAGGTTGTTGAGGAGCGGCTCGGACGTCGCGCTGGGTGTCAGAATCGTGGCCTCTTGGAAGAGGTCATCCATCAGCTTGCCGCGATCGGCCTTGGGCGTCGAGACCACTGGCGGATCCTCAGACTGGCTGCACATGATGCAGCGCAGGTTGCAGGCCGAGTTGGTCGCGTACTCAATGTAATAGGGGCGCGACTTCCAGACCTCACGCCCTTGCGCAAGGTCCTCGCAGACGTCAACGAAGTTCGCGATCTCGCGGCGGTACTTAGGAACGGGGGGGGTGCTCATAGAGAGAGTCTACCCTTCATGCACTGGTGCCGGAGTCTGTGCTTCCCGAGTCGCTGGCGGGCTTCGCCTTGTCCTTCGCCGCGTCCTTCGCGTAGGAGTCGCTGCGGTAGTCGGTCTGGTAGAAGCCACTGCCCTTAAAGAGCACACCGCCGCCAAGACCGATCTGCCGCTCGAGCTTGAGCTTCTTGCAGCCTGGGCACTTGCGTTTGGGCTTATCGGCCATCGAGTGGAAGATCTCGACATCGTGGCCGCATGCATTGCAGTGGTAGTCGTACGTCGGCATGGCTGCTTACTCCTCGGTCTCTTCGATTGCGTCCTCGTCGAGGTCGAGGTCTTCCGGTTCAAGGTCGGCTTCTTCGGCCTTCTCGGGCGTTCCGGGGGCGACCCGTACCTGCGCCGAGCGCAGGACGTTGTCGCGCCAAGTATACCCGTGGCGCGTCACGTCGATCACGTGGCCGGCCGGCGCGTCGGAGTCCTCAACGACCGCCATCGCTTGGTGACGCGCGGGGTCGAACGCACCCTCGGGAACGATGCGTTGCACGTCTTCCGAACCAAGCGCAGTCAAGAGCTGGTCGCGGGTCATGCGCACGCCCATCGCCAGGTTCTGGGTCTCCTGGTTCTCGGCGGGGGAGAGCAGCGCCATCTCGAGGTTGTCGAGCACAAGCAAGAGCTCCTCGAGCAACGGCTGCATGCGGCGCTTGACGCGGTCCTCGATGTCCTCACCCGCACGGCGCCGGATGTTCTGGCAGTCGGCGTGTGCGCGCTGGTACTTGGCAACGTACTCGTCGCGCTCGACGGTCAGTTTCTCGATCGTTTCGATTGCGGACTCCAGCTCTTCGGCGGAGACCTTTTTGGCTTTCTTAGTCATGGTTCAACTGAAGTGGTCTACGAGGCGCTCGAAGAAGCTCTTCTTGCCTCCCTTTTCATCTTCGATGCCTTCGAACTCGTGCAGGAGCTCTTCTTGGCGACTGGTCAGCTTCTTGGGGATCTCGACAAACACCCGCACGAGCTGATCGCCGCGGGGGCCGCTGCGCCCGTCGGGCGTGATCTGGGGCAAGCCTTGGCCGCGAAGGCGGAAGACCTTGCCGGACTGAGTGCTCTTGGGGATGGTCATCTCGACACGCCCGCGCAGAGTGGGGATCTCGACCGAGGTCCCCAGCGCAAGGTGTCCGAATGAGAACGGCACCTCGGTAATCACGTCGGGGCCGCTGCGCTGGAAGATCTTGTGTTCGCTCTCGTGGATGTCGACGTACAGATCCCCGCGCGCCGCGCCCTGCGGGCCCGCGTCGCCCTCACCGGAGATGCGCAGTCGCATGCCATCCTCGATCCCGGCCGGGATCGTGACTTCCACGTCGCTCTTCTTCGGCACGAGCCCCTTGCCGTGGCAGTCGCCACAGGGGTCCTTCTGCACTTGGCCGGCGCCCGAGCAATCGGGGCACGGCGCAGACATGTTGAAGAAGCCTTGGCGGCGCATGACCTGACCGCGTCCACCACAGGTCGTGCACGAGATCGGCTGCGCACCGTTTTTGCCGCCGGTGCCCTTGCACGAGCCACAGGACTCGCGGCGCTTGAGCTCGATCGTCCGCGTGACGCCTTCGTCGATCTCTTCGAGGGTCAGCTCGAACGAGAGGCGCAGGTCGCGTCCGCGCGCTTGCCGCTGCCGGCCGCCACCGCGGCCACCAAAGAGGTCGCCAAACCCGCCGCCACCACCGCCGCCACCGAAGATGTCTCCGAAGGCAGAGAAGATGTCTTCCATGTTCGAGAAGCCATGGTGAGCACCGCCACCGCCTTGACCGGCAAAGGCCTGATGCCCGAAGCGGTCATAGCGCGCACGCTGCTCGCCGTCGGATAGCACCTCGTAAGCCTCAGCGGCTTCCTTGAAGCGAGCCTCCGCTTTGGCATCCCCCGGGTTGCGGTCCGGGTGGTTCTTCATCGCAAGCTTGCGATAGGCGCTCTTGATCGCCTTCTCGTCAGCGTCCTTAGGGACGCTGAGCACCTCATAGTAATCGCGCTTGTCCGACATGATGATCCCGATGGGCTCCGGGGCGTTGAACGGAAATGAAGGCGCGGGCCGAGAGGTCAAGCCCTCGCCCCGCGCCGCTCTTCGGGCCGAGTTTAGTTGACGCTGCCGCTGACGGCCTCGCCGTCATCCTTGAGCTCTGTGACCATCGAGTTCGTGGTCAACAGGAGGCCAGAGATCGACGCGGCGTTCTGCAGTCCGGCGCGCACGACCTTCGCGGGGTCGATGATGCCGGCTTTGAACATGTCAACGTAGGTCAGAGTCAGCGAGTCAAAGCCCATTGTGTCTCCCATCTCGCGGACCATCTCGGCGATCACCGAGCCGTCTTCGCCCGCGTTCTCGGCGATCTGGCGCAGCGGTGCTTCGAGCGCCTTGCGCAGAATGGCCACGCCGTGCTTCTCTTCACCTTTCACCTTCAGGCTGTCCAAGACGGAAGCGGCGCGCAGAAGCGCGGTGCCACCACCGGGGACGATGCCCTCTTCGATTGCGGCCCGCGTGGCGTTCAAGGCATCCTCGACGAGGTCCTTCTTGGCCTTCATCTCGGACTCGGTGTCGCCGCCGACCTTGATGACGGCTACGCCGCCGGTCAGCTTCGCAAGCCGCTCTTCGAGCTTCTCGCGATCGTAGTTCGAGTTCGTCGCCTCGATCTGTGCCCGGATTTGGCCGCAGCGCGAGGTGACGTTCTTCTTGGCGCCGGCGCCCGAGACGATCGTCGTCGCGTCCTTCTCAACACGCACGTGCTTGGCTTGGCCCAGCTGCGCAACCGTCACGTTCTCAAGCGTCAGCCCAAGGTCCTCGGTGATCGCCTGACCACCGGTGACACACGCGATGTCGCCCAGGTACGCCTTGCGGCGGTCGCCGAAGCCGGGGGCCTTGACGGCGCAGACATTCAGGCCACCACGCAGACGGTTGATCACAAGCGTCGAAAGGGCCTCGCCATCGATGTCCTCGGCGATGATGAGCAGCGGCTTGGTCGTCGCCATCACCTTCTCGAGGATCGGCACGAGCGCTTTAGCCGAGCTGATCTTCTGATCGCAGATCAGGATGTACGCGTCGTTCAGCTCGGCGATCAGCTTGGCCGGATCGGTCGAGAAGTACGGGCTGACGTAACCCTTGTCGAACTGCATGCCCTCGACGACGTCGAGCTCGGTCTCACGGCTCGAGTTCTCCTCGATCGTGATCACGCCCTCGTCACCGACGCGCTCGAACGCCTCCGCCAGGAGGTCGCCGATGGCGATGTCGTTGTTGGCCGAGATCGTTGCGATCGAGGCCTTGTTGGCCTTGTTCTTGACGGGGCGTGATTGGTCAGCGATCGCCTTGACGACCGCGGTGACGCCTTTGTCGATGCCATTGCGCAAGGAGACGGGGTTGACGCCCGTCGCAAGGTGACGCAGACCTTCGCTGAAGATCGCCGACGCCAGCACGGTGGCCGACGTGGTGCCGTCACCGGCGACGTCGTTAGTCTTCTTGGCAGCCTCGAGCACGAGCTTCGCGCCCATGTTCTCGAAGGGATCGTCGAGGTCGATCTCTTTGGCGACGCTGACGCCGTCTTTTGTGACGGCGGGGGCGCCGAAGCTCTTGGAGAGGATGACGTTGCGGCCCGCCGGGCCCATCGTGACGCGGACGGTCTTCGCGAGCTTCTCGATGCCTGCTTGCATCTTCTGGCGCGCGTTGTCGTCGAAAAGGATTTGCTTAGCCATGGTATTGGTGTCGGTTGTAACGCTTTGTTCTGTGGTTGTGAGTGAAGAAGGGGGGTGGTGCGGTGTGGCCTAGAAGCCCATGCCGCCCATGCCGCCCATGCCGCCCATTCCACCCATGCCGTCCATACCGCCCATGCCTTCGTCGCCGCCAGTCATGGCGGGCGCGGCCTCGGGGAGTTTGGCGATCATGCAATCGGTGGTCAAAAGGAGCGTCGCGACGCTGACTGCGTTGTTGAGCGCGGCCTTCGTCACCTTGCAAGGGTCAAGGATGCCCTTCTCGATCAAGTCGACATACTCGCCGCGCAGCGCGTCGAAGCCGAAGGATTCCTTCTTCTCCGCCAGCACGCGGTGCGCCACAACGGCGCCCTCATAGCCAGCGTTCTCGGCGATGCGCTTGATCGGACCCGCAAGCGCGTCGAACAACAGGTCGAGGCCCATGTTGTAGTCGAGGTCGTCTTCCTTCCGGAGCTTCGAGAGGACCTTGCGCGTGCGCAGAAGCGCACAGCCGCCGCCGGGCAGGATGCCCTCTTCAACGGCCGCACGCGTCGCGTGCAGGGCGTCTTCGATCAGCGCCTTGCGCTCTTTGACCTCGGTGTCGGTCGCGCCGCCCACGTTGATCTGAGCGATGCCGCCGGTCAGCTTCGCGAGGCGCTCTTGCAGCTTCTCGCGATCGTAGTCGGACTCGGTCGAGGCGATCTCGGCGCGGATCTGTTCGATGCGCGTTTCGACGGCGGCTTTCTTGCCGGCGCCGTTGACGACGACGGTCATGTCGCCACTGATGATGACCTGCTTGGCGGTGCCGAGGTCCTTCAGGTCGATCGAGTCGAGCTCGATACCCAGGTCCTTCATGACGGCGGTCGCGCCCGTGACGGCGGCGATGTCGCCCAGCATAGCCTTGCGGCGGTCACCGTAACCCGGTGCCTTGACGGCACAGGTCGTGACGATGTTGCGCAACTTGTTCACGACCAAAGTCGCGAGGGCTTCGGAGTCGATGTCCTCGGCGATGATGAGGAGCTCGCGGCCGGCCTCTTTGACCTTCTCGAGCAGCGGCAGGAGCTGCTGCAGGTTCGAGATCTTCGCTTCGTGCACGAGGATCAGCGGCTTCTCGAACCGGCACTCCATCGCGTCTTGTTCGTTGACAAAGTGGGGCGACATGTAGCCGCGGTCGAACTGCATGCCTTCGACGATCTCGATCTCGGTCTCGAGGCCCTTGCCGTCTTCGACGGTGATGACTCCATCGCGGCCGACTTTGTCCATCGCGCCAGCAAGCAACTTGCCAATCGCGAGGTCGTTGTTCGCAGAGATCGTCGCGACGTTGCGGATCTCAGCATTGGTCTTCACCGGGTTCGCAAGCTTGTCGAGCGCGGCGGTGATCGCCTTCGAGCCGTCGGACAGAGCCGCAGCGAGACGCGCCGGCGCGGCACCCGCGGTGACCGCGCGCAGGCCGTGGCGGAAGATCGACTCGGTGAGCAAGGTCGCGGTCGTGGTGCCATCGCCAGCGACGTCGCTGGTCTTCGAGGCCACCTCTTTCGTCAGCTGCGCGCCCATCTCTTCATAAGGATCGCTGAGCGAGATCTCTTCGGCGACGGAGACGCCGTCCTTGGTGATGCTCGGTGCGCCCCAGCCCTTGTCGAGGACTGCGTTGCGGCCGCGCGGGCCGAGGGTGCTCGTGACTGCTTTCGCGAGCTTCTCGACGCCTGCGAGAAGCGCCTCGCGGGCGTCCGCTTCAAAAATCAGTTGCTTGGCCATGTCTGAAAGAATCCAGGTTGGAGGTGGGTGGGATGAAAGTAGCTCACGTCCGCACAGGCCTTGATGGCCGCATGGGACGCATTGAATGATTGGATGGGAGCGCGACAAGATGCTTGGCCCGCGCGACCATTGCAAGTGCCCTAAGCAAGAAGGGTGCCGAAGTCCTTTTTCGGCCCTCAGGCCCATGAGAGGGCTGGCGCGCTCACCTCTGCTGCCGCTTTGGCAGCCACCAGGAGCGTCCTGTCACAGCGCTGCCAAAGCGGCAGGAGCCGAAGCTCACCCTTGAGTCGGGCGAGCTTCGGCTCCACGTACTGGGCTTAGGCCCTGGCTATTTCTCTTCCGCCAACAGCTCGGCGACAGCTGCCTCGATCCCGTCGCCGCGGACCCCCCAGTGCCGGATGACGCCCTCGCGGTCGAGCACGATGATCGTCGGGTATCCATTCACCTGAAAGAGGTCCGCGATGGGATTGCTCCCTTTGCCCTGCCAAGTGCATGGCCAGGTCACACCCAAACTCTCGCGGCTCTCGCGGAAGAGCTTCTCCGCGTCACCGGTGTTGATGCCCAAGAGGGCGAAGTCGTCGTTTTCGTGGCGCTGCACGAGCGCCTGCAGAGTGGGAATCTCTGCACGGCAAGGGCTTCACCAGAAGCCGAAGAACGACAGGACCGTGACCTTGCCACGAAAGTTTTCCAGAGCGATGGGCTCGCCGTCGACCGACTTGCCTTCGAACGCGGGCGCGGTCTTGCCGACGCTTAGGAAGTCGAGCTTGAACAGGAACGTCTCGATCCACGTGTGATCCTCATCGCCGAGCTCCCCCTCGCCGGCAGCAAGCGCGCGTAGCATAGAGAGCCCACGCTCGCTCTCTTTCGGTTCTCGTGAGCGCTGCAGCTTCTTGGCAAACAGCGCGCGGGCGTGGCCTTGGCGCGCGGGGATTGGCTCGGCGGCGATGAAGCGCTTGACGATTGCCTCGAGGCCGTCCATGCCGATCTTGCGCGACAACGTCGAATCAGCAATCAGCTCGTCCAGAGTCCAGTCGCGAAGGCGCGCGTCCTTGGCCACAACCAGGACCCCGTACACGTCCAAGCGCAGCTCCTCGCGCTGGCTGCGCTTGAGGCCAAGGTCCTTGATGTTTTCAAGGCACCAGCGCGCGGCAAGCGTGTCGTTGGCGCGCGCGAAGGTGGCCATCTCGTCCGCGATGGCCGTTGCGGGATGAGCCTTCTTCAGCGCGCGCTTTTCCGCGCGGTCATCCGTTGCGGCGAGCTTGGCCTCCCACTCGGCAAGCGCAAGCTCAAAGGCAGCGATGCGCTCGGAGACATCGGACGCATTCGCCGAGACAGCTGGAAACTCGGGTCTTGCTTGGCAGGGCAAGGGCGCGCCCGCGCCGAGCGCTGCAAGCCCCAAGAGGAAGAGAATGGTGAGCTTATTCATGCGTGACCTCGACTTCAAAGTTGACGATTGTCTCGCCCTCGAAGACCGAAGTCTGCTCGATTTCGAGCGACTCGGGACCCATCTCGATCGACATCAGCATGGTCTCGGTCCGCTCCGAGTCGAGGCTCATTTCGAACGACGTGGCGACACCCGTTTTGAGGTTCCAGACGAGTGTTCCTTCGCCCTCGAATGCGGCCTCGACTTCCATCGAATCAATGTCGGGCATCACGGCGCCTTCGGGCATGTCATCGGGAGCTTCATCGGCTTGGGCCTGCATCATCTCCGTCAGATCTTGGAAGCGCGTGAACTCCAGCGACAGCGAGATCACAGCGTGGCGCACACCATCGATCTCCTTGATCTCTTTCAGGCTGGCTTTGCAGTCGCCCTCGAGTTCGGCGGCAACCGTGGAGGGATCCACCTCGAGCATGCCCGGGGGCATGTCGCCAGGCGTCGCATCATCCTCAAGCGAGAGGTCGCCGCCGGGCTCCATGAAGCTCCAAATCACGGCAACGGGGATCTTCCATTCATCATCGACTTCGACTTCGTCATCGGGCAGCAAGGCCGCGAAAGGCAGCGGCCCGGTCAGGCCGTCCAGGAGCTCTTCGTCGTCGCTGCTGTCCTCGGGGAAGCTGGCCTGGAACCCGTCCTCGCCGCGGGTGAAGTGCACTGTCGCCTCGTCCAGCGGTGTTGTCTTTTCGGAGTCGGTGTCCATGTCGCCCATCATCGGGTTGGACATGTGGTTCGAGGACGCCTCCGCAATCTCGAGGTACTCACGGTCGAAGGCGACCAGATCGGTGCCATCGACGCGCGTGACAGAGTCGCGAAACTGGCCTTCGAACTTCGAGCTCTCCTCGCGCTCCATATCGGGCATGCCGGGACCCGCCTCGCCATTCATCAGCGTTGCCGAGTCCACCATCGTGGAGGAGGACTCGACCGTGAACGTTGTCAGATGGATCTCGCCGGCCTTGTACTGAGGTTTGAGTTGGACGGCGGCAATCGAGAGGGCAGTGCCCGCGAGGGCGGCGAATAGGGATGTCTTCATGTTTGGGGATGGGGTTTGAGGCCGGGTTCGAGGAAGACTACGAAGGCGCTCGGCTAAGGTTGTTGCCGAGTTGTTGCCAAGGCGCAGGTCTTGGTGATTTGGTGCGCGCGGCGGCCTCTCTCTGGCAAGATTGGGGCATGACTTCGAAGCGACGCATTTTGTTAGTCGAAGACGATCGTCGGATTCGCGAAGAGCTCGTGGCGCTGCTGACGCGCGAGGGATACTTGGTACGCCCCGCGGTAACGTTGGGCGTGGCCCGTGCGGCGCTCGCGGAGGGCGTGGACCTTGTGCTGCTCGATCGCGGATTGCCCGATGGGGATGGGCTCGAGCTGTGCGATGAGTTGCGGGCGGCGGGCTCGGAGCTGGCGGTGATCGTGTTGACCGCGAAGGATGCGCCGGACGCGATCATCGCGGGCCTCGATCGCGGTGCGGACGACTACGTGGTGAAGCCCTTCGAGGGCGCCGAGCTGCTAGCGCGCGTGCGCACCGCTCTGCGCCGGATTCAGCCCGCGCGGGAAGAGCGCTTGGCTTGCGGCGCGATTTGGGCCGACACCGGCAGCCACCAAGCAGGGCGTGGCGACGACCTCGTGCAGTTGAAACCGCGCGAGTTCGAGCTGCTTGTGTTCCTGCTGAAGAATCAAGGCCGGCCATGGACGCGCAATCAGCTTCTGGGTCGTGTGTGGGGCAGCACGTTCGCGGGGCAAGAGCGCACCGTCGACGTGCACGTACGTCGCCTGCGCGAGCGCTTGGAAGAGGACTCCGGTGCGCCGCTCCACATCTTGACCGAATACGGAATCGGCTACCGCATGGAGGCGCCGCGCGCATGAGCGCAGACCTCAAGAAGCCTCGCTTCCACAACCGCTTGGTCGTGCGTTACGCCGTGATCATGGCGCTGACGATGTTGCTGTTCGATCAGCTGTCCAATCGGATCCACGAAGCGGTGTTCCGCTTCATGGACGTTCCGAAATCCTTCGTTGTAGCGCAGCTTGTTCCGATTGACGGTATGCCGAATTCGGAGCTTGAGATCGCGGGGGGGGCGCAGCTTGTTCCTCCGGGATTCGGTCCCGAGATGCTCCAGCTCGAGGGCCTCGACGACGCCGAATTCCTGACTCCCGCCGAAGCGGAAGTTATCGGTCTGCGCATGCAGCGCACGGCAGGCCTTATCTCGTGGGTGACGACGTTGCTGATCTCGCTGCTGCTTGGCGGGACGCTCTCGTGGCTCGTGACTTCGCGTTTGGAGAGGTTGACAGCAGCCGTCGCGAAGGTGCCTATGGAGGCCGACGCGCGCTTGCCGGAGCTGCCTGCGCGTCTGCTTGCGGGCAAGGATGAGATCGCGCAGTTGGCGCGGGTGTTCGTGGACTCGCGCGGGCGGATTGCCCAGCTGTTGGAGTCCTTGGCAATCCGCGATCGCACGCGGCGCGAGTGGATCGCGCATACGTCGCACGACTTGCGCACGCCACTGACGGCGCTCTCGGCTTGTCTTGAGCGGGCGGAGGAGTTCCAAGGAAACGGGGACGATGAGCTGGCCGAAGTCCTGGCGGCAGCGCGCAGCGATTGCGATCGGTTGCACGAGCTGACCGGCGACCTGCTCGCCCTTGCGCGTCTAGAGGCTGAGGATGCGTTCACGCCCGAGCCGGTCCTGGCGGGCGAGCTCGTGATGCGCGCCTGCAAGGGGCTAATGCCGCTGGCGATGTCGCGGGGGCTCTCGCTCGATTTGGATCTGGGGCCGAAGGGGAGCGCGCACTTGTCGTTTGATGGAGATGGCCGCGGCATCTTGCGCGTGCTTGAGAACCTGCTGCGCAATGCGCTCGACCATGCGCGCGGGCTTGTTCGGGTGCGGGTCACGCGCGAGGCCGACGTGATCCGCTTTGAGGTTTGCGACGATGGCCCCGGCTTTGGTGCCAGCGCGCGAAAAGACGAGGAGTCGAGTGGAATTGGCCTGCGGGTGGCGCGGCGCTTTGTCGAGCTGCATGGTGGGCGCCTCGAGGTCGACTCAAGCAAGGATGGGGCCAGCGTGGCTTTCGAGTTGCCCGCCTCGCTGGCGTAGACGGCCTCGAGAGTACGGATTGTGAGAGCCGTGGAAAGTCGGCTGACGAAACGCGCGCTCTTGGTGTCAGCTCGACTAGGATGGCGCCATGCTGAAACGCAAGTTCATGTGCACGGCTCTCGTGTTGGGCGCGCTCTTCCTTGGGGTGCTGGCGTCGCTTCCACTCGTCGCGCAAGAGCCGGCGAAAGGGCCTTTTGTCGTACTCGAAAGCCTCGATGGCGTGGTGCGTCAGGTGAAGCTCGAAGGGTTTTCTCTCGCGCGCATGGACACCGATGTCGCGCGGGTGCACTTCCCCTCGGTTTCGACCGCGCCCGCTCGCGACAGTGGGTTTGTCCTCGAGCTCTTGAACGGTGACCGTGTGCGCGGCGAGGCCCTGTACGGTGGCGAAGAGAGCCTGCGACTGCAGATTGTGGGGGGCGCGAAGATCGACTTCAAAATCGAGGCGTTTCGCTCGCTGTTCTCCCTCGATCAGCTTGGGCGCGAGGCCGAGCTGTCGGCTCCCGAGACGGGCGACCGCTTGTGGCGCAAGGTCGGCACTGATTTTGACCGTATCGACGGGCTTCTGGTGGGGTTCGGGTCGGACGGGCTCTTGTTCGAAGGGCAACTTGGCGAGCGCGAGTACCCATGGGGCGAGGTGGCCGCGCTATGGATTGAGAGCCTTGGTGGACCCAGCGCTAAAGTGGACACGGCTGGCCCGCGCGTGGCCGTGGACCTTGTGGGCGGCTCGCGGCTGCGGGCGATCTTCTTGGGCGTCGCGGATGGAGCGGTCAAGCTGCGCGCTCTCGACGGAGCTGACATCACGTTGTCGCTCGATGCCGTTCTCGAGATCGACTTGGACGATGCCCGGCTGCGTTTCGTCTCGGCGCTGCCTTTTGAGAGCCTGGGCTCAAGCGGGCTCTTTGGCGACGAGTTCGGGATGCGCTATCCCGTGCGCCGCGATGCCTCGGTTCTCGGCGGTCCCCTGATGGCAAATGGCGTGCGTTACGCGCACGGGCTCGGCGTCCATGCACCAAGCCACCTTGCGCTAGATTGGGCCGAGGGCGGTTTCCTGCGCGGACTCGTGGGGCTTGACGACTCGGCGCGCCGGACGGCGACGGGCGGGTCGGTCATCTTCCGCATCCGGCTGGATGGGGAGGTCGCCTATGAGAGCGCTGAGCGCAGCTCGGCGGAGTCTCCCGTCACGCTTCCCGCGCTCGACCTAACCGGGAAAAAGCGCATCGAGTTCGAGGTCGATGAAGCGTCCGGTTCAGTGATGGGGGATCGAGCCGACTGGCTCGACCTACGCATCACAGCGGAGTAGGCGCCGCGTCGTCTTGCGCGATCTGGCGGAAGTAGACACCTTGGTTCCCGCCGGCGACCTTGGCGGCGCGCAGCGCACGCTCGGCATGCTCGCGCAGCTCTTCTGAGGACGCGAGGTCGCGCCCGTTGAACGTCTCGAAGCCGATGCTGGCGCTGACGTTGATCTCGTCCTTTGCGCCACGCGGACGCCCGGACAGCTTGTGAATCTCGTCAACGAGGCGACCGACCACGCGGGCGGCATCCACCTTGTGCGTGTAGGGCAAGACCACGGCAAACTCGTCGCCGCCGATGCGCCCGGCCACGTCTTCGGTGCGCAACGTGCGCCGAATGATCTCACCAGCCTGCGCAATCAGGATGTCGCCAACCGTGTGGTCGTGCTGCTTGTTGATCTGGCCGAACTTGTCGAGGTCAATCACGATCAGCGCCATCTCAAGGTTGTGGCGTTGGCTCGCTGAGACGTGCTCGTCGAGGCGCGCCTCGAACGCCTTGGCGCGCAAGAGATCGGTGCGGTCGTCGTGTGCGGCCTGGTGCCGCAGGTCGATGATCTCGCCCAGACGGGCAGCCTCTGTTAATAGGCGCCCCAAGCGCATCCGGATCTCGTCCGCAGGCGCATCGCGGTTGGCAAGGTCCCAGACCTCGTTGTGCATGCAGTCGAGCGCTGTGCTGAGGTTGCCGCTCTTCAAGTTGTCCGTCAGCCACAGAAGTGGGATCGGGGGGTCGCCGGCGCGGGCCTTGTCGAGCGTGCGGAGCTCCTCGGTTCCCGAGCGGCTGAGCGTGTCGACAATGATGAGCCCGGGAAGTTTTTGCTCGATTGCGCGCAGAGTGCTGCGCAAATCCCTCGTGACCTTGACTCCAAAACCCTCCAGATCGAGGGCTTGAAGGTTCTCTTCAAGGCCCTCGCCGCGGTGATCGGCGATCAGGATGATGGGTGGTGAAGTCACGTTTGGGGACCCCATATAAGGGGATACTGCTCCAGAGGCTGCAGATTCAGTCTGAGATTTGGCTCCCGGAAGAGCGCCCTCGACTGTGGGTCGCAGTCCTAGGATTCCGCATTTAGCATACCTGCTTCGGCGACCCATGGCCATAAAGGAGCCGAACTGGGGCAAGATTGACTTTCCGCGCTGCATCGTTACACTCTTCGGCCCGTTTCCTCTGGTCTAGATGTTTGGAGCCCTGAACACCGAGTCCGAGGCAAGGGATGGTTGAGCCGGAGAGCAGTACAGGCCCGAACGGACCTTGCGCTGCCGTTACCCGGCTCTTCCGCACTTTTCTACCTATCTCAATACCTGGAACGGCGCTTCGATGTTGGAGCCGCCCACCAAATGAACAAAATCAACCCTACAGATCTCATCCAATCGGGTGTGCACTTCGGATGCCGCGTGTCGCGGTGGAATCCGAAAATGGCTCCGTATATTCACGGACGCCGCAGCCTGATCCACGTCATCGACATCCGCCAGACCGTTCGCGGTCTCCTGCGCGCGCGCAACTTCCTTCAGCAGCTTGCGTCGGAAGGGAGCCAGATCCTTTGGGTCGGCACGAAGCGCCAGATCCGCGGTGTCATTCTTGAAGCGGGCGAGTCCACCGGCATGCCGGTGGTCGTCGAGCGTTGGATCGGTGGTTCGTTGACGAACTACTCGGTCATCCGCAGCCGCCTGAAGCGCCTCGAAGAGCTCGAGACGCGCGAAGAGAACGGCCAGATGGCGACGCTTAGTAAGAAGGAGCAGTCCAGCCTTCGTCGTGAGAACCGGAAGATCACCCGCAACCTGGGTGGTATCCGCGAGATGAACGGGATGCCCGGCGCGATGGTCGTCGTCGACCCCGGCCGCGAGTACAACGCCGTGCGCGAGGCGCGCAAGATGGGCGTGCCCGTGATCGGCCTGCTCGACACGGACTGCGATCCGGACATGGTCGACATCGTGATCCCGGGCAACGACGACTCGCTCAAGAGCGTGCGCCTGTTGGTCTCGTATCTCGTCGAGGCCACCGAGCAAGGCGCCGCCGCCGCCCGCGAGCAGTCCGCCGCGATCGGTGCCGCTCAGCGTCACGACGTTGCGGAAGATGCGATCCCCGGTGACGAGCCGCGCCCCACGCGCGGTAACCGCCTGCCCCCGGTTGGCGCCGCCGCCGCGAAGCCCGCTGCCGAAGCCGAAGCTGCCCCCGCTGCCGAAGCTGAAGCTGCCCCCGCTGCCGAAGCCGCACCCGAAGCCGCACCCGCTGCAGAAGCCGCTCCTGCTGCCGAAGCCGAAGTCGCACCCGAAGCGGCTCCCGCGACCGAGGAAACCAAGACCGACGCGCCCGCATCCTGACGGGCCCGGCGATCTGCGCATCCAAACGGGCCCTCCGCTGCTTCTTCCGTAGCGGGGGGCCCCAACTTTTCGACCAACCAAACTCCAAAGACCCCTCCTCCTGATTCAAGTCATGGGAAACATCACTGCCACGATGGTTCGTGAGCTGCGCGGCGAGACCGGCGCAGCCATGATGGACTGCAAGAAGGCCCTCGAGGCCTGCTCCGGCGACGTTCAAGCCGCCAAGGACCACCTGCGCAAGCAGGGACTGAAAACCGCCGCGAAAAAGGCCGCGCGCGAGACCTCCGAGGGTCGCGTGTTCGCTTGGGTCTCCGACGACCAGAAGACCGGTGCGCTGATCTCGGTCTCTTGCGAGACGGACTTCGTCGCGCGGACCGACAACTTCGAGGCGATGCTTGTCGCCCTTGCGAAGCACGTCGCCGAGCACACGCCTGCGACTCCCGAAGAGCTCTACACCCAGGCCTGGGCCGGGGAAGAGGACAACGTCGAGGAGTTCATCAAGCAGGTCATCGGCAAGCTTGGTGAGAACATCAAAGTGACGCACGTCATGGCGTACTCGAATGCGGGCGGCCGCGTCGATAGCTACATCCATCACAACGACAAGCTCGGTGTGCTGGTGAACGTGACGGCTGGTGGCGACGCGGGCAAGCTGGAGGCCTTCACGAAGGACCTTGGCCTGCACATCGCGTTCCACAACCCGCCGTTCATGAGCCGCGAGCAAGTGCCTGCGGAGGATGTTGAGCGCGAGCGTGCGATCCACCGTGAGACGGTCAAGGACAAGCCCGCCGAGCTGCAGGACAAGATCATCGACGGCAAGATGGGCAAGTTCTACGGCGAGCTCGTGCTGCCCGAGCAGCCCTGGGTGAAGGACGACAAGCGCAAGGTCACCAAGGTCCTCGCCGAGGCGCTCGGCGCTGACGCGAAGATCGAAGGCTTCGTGCGCTACGACATCGGCTAAGCAGGCCTGATCCCAGCTTTTCTCAAGAAGGCGGCCCGGGACTCCCACAAGACGCGGGAGTCCCGGGCCGCTTGACTCTACAATCTGCGCCATGTCGTATAGCCGCGTCCTCCTCAAGCTCTCGGGCGAAGCCCTTGGGAATCCCGAGACGGGTCATGGGATTGATCCCGAGTCCGTCAATCGAATCGCCGAACAGATCGTTCGCGTTGCGGCCCTCGGGGTCGAGATCGCGATCGTTGTGGGTGGCGGAAACATCCTGCGCGGAGCCGAGTTTGCGAAGCTGGGCTCGAGCCGAGCCTCCGCCGACTACATGGGCATGCTGGGCACCGTGATCAACGGCCTTGCGCTGCAAGAGGCGATCGAGTCCGCGGGCGCATCGACGCGCGTGATGACCGCGATCGAGATCCGCGCGACAGCCGAGCCTTTTGTGCGCCGCCGCGCGCTCGCGCACTTGGAAAAGGGCCGCATCGTGATCCTCGCCGCCGGAACGGGCAACCCGTTCTTCACGACCGACACGGCTGCCGCCTTGCGCGCAACCGAGCTGGGTTGCGAGGCGCTCCTGAAAGGCACGAAGGTCGACGGCGTCTACACGGCGGATCCAAAGAAGGACCCCACGGCGACACGCATCGACCAACTCTCGTACATGGATGTCCTGCAGAAGCGGCTCGCCGTGATGGACTCCACCGCAATCACCCTCTGCATGGAGAACGACCTGCCCGTGGTTGTCTTTGACATGTTCCAAGAGGGCAACATCGGCCGCGTTGTGAAGGGCGAAGACCTCGGCACACGCATCACCTCCTAAGACAATGAGCAAGCATCCCATCATCGTTGAGGCCACCGAACGCTTCGACAAGACTATCCAGCACCTCAAGCAGCAGCTCGTGGGCATCCGCACAGGACGCGCTTCGGCCGCCCTTGTTGAAAACATTCGGGTCGACTACTACGGCACCATGACGCCGATCGGCCAGTTGGGTGCGATTTCGATCCCCGAGCCGCGCCAGATCCTGATCAAGCCGTTTGACGCCAACATCTTGAAAGAGATGGGCCGCGCGGTGACGAAGGCCGATTTGGGCGCCGCCCCGCAGGACGATGGCAAGATGCTGCGCATCGAGCTGCCGGCCCTCTCGGGCGATCAACGCAAGAAGTTTGCGGGCAAGATTAAGGAGCTCTGCGAGGAGGCCCGCGTGGCTTTGCGCAACGGTCGTCGTGATGCGAACAAGCACGCCGACACCGCAAAGAAGGACAGCGAGCTGACGGAAGACGAGAACCGCAAGATGCACGACAACATTCAAGCGCTCTTGAAGGACTACGAAGGGCGCGTGGATAAGGTGCTCGACGCCAAGACCAAGGAAGTCCTCGACGTCTAGCTGAAGATTTTTTGCCGTTAGTGGGCAGCGGATGCTTTGCGGAGGGGCTCACCTTGGCTATGCTCTTCGCCCCTTCGGTGGAAACGCCAAGGAGACCAGCACAAAGGTGGGCGCATAGCTCAGCTGGTAGAGCAACTGGCTTTTAACCAGTAGGTCCCAGGTTCGACCCCTGGTGCGCTCACCACCTTTACAAGAAGCGCTCCTCACCAATCGGTGAGGAGCGCTTCTTTTTGTACCCGGCGGCTCGCGCCGGGAAGCTGGCTTTGTCGCCTAGGCCGTGACGGCGGCTGCCGCGCCCGCGCAGGCGGCCTCGACATCTTCGATCGTCTTCGGGATGCCGTCGCTCAAGTTCTCGATCCCGTCCTTCGTGAGCAGGATGTCGTCCTCGATGCGGATGCCGATGCCGCGCCAGCGCTCCTCGACGTCCTTGCAGTCCAGCGGGATGTAGATCCCCGGCTCGACGGTGACCACCATGCCTGGCGCGAACGGGCGCGGGCCTTCTTCGCCGGCGTACGATCCCTGGTCGTGGACATCGAGGCCCATCCAGTGGCCGGTGCGGTGGATCGTGTAGGGCAAGTAGCGCTCGTCTTCGAGCGCCTCATCCAAGGGGCCCTCGATGATGCCCAGATCGACGAGGCCAGCGCAGAGGACGCGGGTCGCCGTGTCGTGGTACTCGTTGAACGGCGTGCCGCTGCGGACCTTGTCGATCGCCGCCATCTGGGCGTCGAGCACGATCTGATACAGAGCGCGCTGCGCATCTGAGAAGTGGCCGTTGATGGGGAAGGTGCGCGTCACGTCTGAGGCGTAGAAGTCCCACTCGCAGCCCGCGTCGATCAGACACAGGTCGCCGTCTTGCAGCGGCTGGTCGTTTTCGACGTAGTGCAGGATGCAGGCGTTATCGCCGCCGGCCACGATGTTGTTGTAGGCGGCGCCGGTGCCGCCCTTGCGGCTGAACTCGTAGTTGATCAGCGCGTCGAGCTCACGCTCGTTGACACCCGGCGCGGACGCGGCCATCGCGGCCGTGTGCGCGTCCAGCGTGACGGCTGCCGCCTTGCGCAACAGCGCGACCTCGGCGTCGTCCTTGAACAGGCGCAGCTCGTGCAGGCTCTCGCGCGGATGCTCGAGCGACGCGGGTGCCTTGATGCCGCCGCGCACGCTGCCGCGCAACTTGTCGAGGACATCCAACAGGCACCCGTCGCGCGCCTTGTCGAGGCCGGTTGCCGAGACGAGGCTCTCGTAGCCCTTCAGGTAGTCGCGCAGCTCGGTCCAGAGGCCGCGGAACGGCAGAGCGAGGTCGACGCCCACGGCCTTCGCCGCGCGCTCGACACCAAGCCGGCGGCCGTGCCACGTCTCCATGGCCGGGTCGCGCTCGCGCAGGAACAGGATCGACTGCGGGGACTCGGGGGTGCCGTCGCCGTTAGGCAGAAGCAGCAGCGCGCAGCTCGGCTCGCGAAAGCCGGTCAGGTAGAAGAAGTCGCTGTTCGGGCGGAAAACGAAGTCGCAGTCGTGGTTGCGCGTGGGCGCCTCGCCAGAAAAGACAAGGGCGGCGGCACGGCGCTCGGTGAGCTGCGCAAGGAAGGCGTCGCGGTGGGCTTGGAACATGGGATTCATGGGGAAGGGGCGTTGGGAGGCGCTTACCTTAACGGGGTGTGGGGATTTCCACAACGCGCCGGGCGAGCGCGACGCGTTCGGCTTGTGTGACAAGGTCGCGCAGCTCGAGGTCGCGGTGGTCGCTGGGCGGGAGGTCGATGCGGAGCGGTGTGCGGCCAGGCGCGGGGTGCGTGGCGGCCGCGCGTGAGGTCTGGACTTCGACGCTAAGGCCGAGGGTCTTGCTTAAGAATGTCGCTGCTTGGCGCAGGCGGGGGAGGTCGGGGTCGCCCGGGGTCGTCTGCAGCACGACGGGCGGCGCGGGGATGGGGAAGCGCGGGTCGTCGAGGCGCGGCCACGTGCGGCGCTCGGCCTCGCAGCGGGCCCACAGCGTGTGCTCGGGATCGTCGTCGGCCTCGGCTGGGGCAAGGTGCAGGGCGTAGCCATCCGGCTCGGGTTCGGTGCGATCCCAGTCGACGTAGACAAGGCGCGCCTTCCAGTCGTCCGGCGTGGGGATCTGGACAAGCACGTCGAGCGGCGGGCCGGCCTGCCATGTGAGGCGCACCTCGACGCCTTCGGGGGCGACCTCGACGGTGAGCGCAACTTGCGTTGCGCCGAGGTTCAAGCCGGTGGCGGTCATGATGCGCTTGGGCGGCAGACCCTTCCAAGTCGCCGCATCGATGACGGGGACGGGCGGCAGAAGCGGGCGCAAGGTCGTGACGCCCTCGTTTGTGGTGGGCGCCAACAGCAGCTCGACCAGAAGCGGTTCGGCCCACGCGCGGGGGAGCCGCGCGAAGTGGCCCCACGCGGCCTCGCTGCGGCCCAGGGCGCGTGCGTTCAGCATTAGGTGCAAGCGCGCGGCGGGCTCGTCCGGGGTCTCGAGAGCGGCCGCCCAGGCGTCCCACGGGCCGGCCGCTTGCCACGCGCTGGAGGACCAGTCGGGGACGTGCGCATTCGGCGGCGTGGCGGCTTCGGGGGGTGCCTCGGCGAGGAAGTCCGCAGCTGCCGAAGGCGGCAGGACAAGCGCGGTCTCAAGCGGCGCGGTGAGGGCCAGGGCAAGAAGCGCGGCCGGTGTGAGGAAGCTCAACATGCGGAGAGCCTAACCGCTTCGATCTTGGGCGGGGTCTGTGGGATCCAGGCCTGTTAGAATGGTGCGCCTCGGGCCCGTTCAGCGAACCGGCCGAAACCCAGCCCAAGATGCGCCAAAGGAGACCTGCCATGATCGACAAGGAACTGCTCGAGATTCTCGCCTGCCCCGAGACCCATCAGCCGCTGCGCGAAGCGGCGGCGGCGGACCTGACCGAACTCAACGCGCGCATCGAAGCGGGCGACGTGAAGAACGTGGGCGGCGAGGCCGTGACCGAGGTGCTGCCGGGCGGCCTCATCCGCGAGGACAACGCGATCGTCTACCCGATCCGCGATGGGATTCCGGTCCTGCTTGTGCACGAGGGCATCGCTCTCTAAGAGCGCTCTTTCTTGCTGTTCCGTCACCCCGACTTGCCCGGTCGCACGGTGCGCCTTGCGACCTGCATGAACTTGTGGCCGGCTGAAAATCCGGCTGGGATTCGCGCGGGCCTCGAGGCGATCAGCGTGCCGTTGCGCGATCGCCTGATTGGCGCGAGTGGCACGTTTGGAGTCGGGCTCTGGCTGCCCGCGCGTGCGCTTGAGGTCCTGGATCGCGAGCCGGGCGAGCGCGCGGCGCTGCTGGACTTCCTGCAAGCTGAGCGGCTTGACGTATTCACGCTGAACGCGTTTCCGTTTGGCGACTTTCACAGCAAGGGCTTGAAGGCCGGCGTGTTTGAGCCGGATTGGACGACTCCCGAGCGCGCGGCGTTCACGAGGAGCGCGATCCTTCTCGGCCGCGACATCGCGCAGCGCGCGCAGTGGGGGCCAGATCGGCATCTGTCGGTCAGCACGCACACCGGTGGTCACACGAGCCGCATCGCGGACCCGGTGGCGTTTCGCGCGCAGGTCGCGGCGGCGCTTGGGAGCCTCGAGCGCGAGCTCGCCAGCGAGGTCGACGGCTTCCCTTACGTGGTAGGCCTTGAGCCCGAGCCGCGCTCCTTGGCCGGCGATACGCGCGAGCTTGTGGACCTTTGGGACGCGCTCGACGCGGCGAAGGCGACACAGAACATGGGCGTCTGCCTGGACGCGTGCCACGCGGCGGTTGAGTTCGAAGACGCAGGCGCCGCGCAGCGCCGCGCGCTTGGCGTTGGGCGAGCTGCACCCAGAAAGCTGGCCAAGCTGCAGTTCTCAAGCGCGTTGCGCCTGCTGAACCCGGCGCAGAATCCGGATGGCTTTCGCGCGCTGGTCGCGCTGGACGAGCCGGTCTACTTGCACCAAGTTACAGGCCGTGGGGCGGACGGACTGGTGCGCGCGGGCGACCTGCCCGAGGTGGCCGGCGATCCAGCGACCTGGCAGGCCTTGGACGAGCTGCGTTGCCATTTCCACGTGCCGGTCGACTTGGCCTCGCATGGCGGCCTGGACACCACGTCGGAGTACGCTGGCACGATCCTCAAAGGCCTCTTGGCCTCGCCCGAGGTCTGGGGCACCACCGAGCTTCACGTCGAGATCGAGACCTACACGTGGACGCTTGGCGGCGCGCCGCCGGACCTCGTGGATGGAATCGAGGCGGAGTACCGCCACGTAATTGGCCTACTCGCCAAGGCCGGCTGGCACACGAAAGCCGCCTCCTAGCCGAAACCCGCCGATTTTTCCCGCGTGGGGGTTTGACTCGAAACGAGGCCATGAGTATCGTTCCGCCTCGCGCTGCCGAGAGGTTGCGCTCACAACCCGATCATGCCTGCCCTGAGCGCCTCACCGGCCGGGCAAGCAGAGAGACTACGGTGGCCCCTTCGTCTAGTCAGGCCTAGGACACCAGGTTTTCATCCTGGCGACAGGGGTTCGAATCCCCTAGGGGTCACCACTCCACATCAGCTCGTTGTCGGCTTCGGCCTTCAGCGGGCTGTTTTTATGTCCCGACTTCGCGAGCGTGACTAGCCGCCGGTCTTGGGTTTGTGAGGGTGCCGGTGGTGCAGGTCGGGCCAGTGCGCGTGGGTGTGCAACGCCGGTGCGTGGCGGTGCGGATGCGCGTGCTTCTCGCCGGGGCCGGGCGGCGTGTCGTGGGGGTGGTCGTGGTGGTTGTCGTCGCCGGGGCCGCCGTGGGTGTGGGCGTGGTTGTGCTCGGTCTCTTCGTGTTCGTGCTCGTGCTCGTGCGCGTCGAAGAAGAACAGGGCCAAAGACATGGAGAGGATCAACGCGGCGGCGCCTTGCATGAGGCTGAAGTGCTCGCCGACAAAGAGGATCGAGCCCAAGACTCCGAAGAAGGGTGCCGAGGCGAAGACCATCTGCGCGCGCGACGCGCCGAGGCCTTGGGCGGACGTGATGTAGAGCGTGATGCTGGCACCGAACGACAGCGCTCCGACGGCAAGTGCGCCGCCGATGGCGAGCAAGGGAAGAGACGCTGCACCTAGGAACGGGGCGCCAAAGAGGCACGCGAGGCCGAAGTTAACCGAGCCCGCGATCAGGCCTTTCCAGAACGTGCTGGCGATCGGCGAGATGCCGTCGATCAAGGACGTGAACTGGTTGTCGAGCGCCCACGCGAGGCCGGCGGCCGCGACAAGTGCGCCGCCGAGGAGGCTTGGGCGGCCGTGCTCGAAGCTTAGGAGGACACCGGCTGTGGCGACGCCCGCGTTGGCGACCCAGGTCCAGCGACCGAGGTGCTCGCGGAAGAAGAGGACGCCGAGGATGGCGGTGGCGACGGTCTCGAGGTTCAGCAGCATCGAGACCGACGTGGCGGCCGAGAGCGCGAGGCCGGCGAGCAAAAGCACGGGGCCAAGCATGCCGCCGAAGAGCGCGGCGCCGGCGAGGTAGCGGCGGCTCTTCTTGTCGCGCGGCAGGTGCAGCTCGCCGCGCTTGATGACAAACGGAGCGAGGCCGAGCGCGGCGCCAAGGTAGAAGAGGCCGGCGAGCGCGCCTTCGGAGATGTGCTCGAGCAAGAGCTTCGCGAGCGGCGTCGAGAAGCCGAACAGCACGGCGGAGAGGAGCGCGGCGATGAGCGCGCTTTTGCGGTGGCTAGTGCCCATGGCCTTTGGCGCGCGGGTGGGCGCGCTCGTAGACCTCGCGCAAGCGCTCGATCGAGACGTGCGTGTAGATCTGGGTGGTGACGAGGTGGGCGTGGCCAAGCAGCTCTTGCACCGAGCGCAGGTCGGCGCCGGCGTTCAAGAGGTGCGTGGCGAAGCTGTGGCGCAGCGTGTGCGGCGTGGCGCGGCGCGCGAGGCCGGCTGTGAGCACGGCGGCTTCGACGATGCGGCCGAGGCTGCGCGTGGTCAGGCGGCCACCGCGGGCGTTGAGGAACACGGCGGTCTCGGCACCGACTTGGGGCTGCGGCCGCGCGGGGTCTTGCAGGTAGCGGCGGAGGGCCGCGATTGCGTGGCTGCCGAGGGGCGCGAGGCGCTCCTTGCGGCCCTTGCCGCGCACGCGGACGACCTCTTGGTTCAGGTCGACATCGGTGCGGTTGATGCCCACGGTTTCGGCGGCGCGGGTGCCGGCCGAGTAGCACAGCTCGAGCAGCGCGCGATCGCGGCGGCCGCGTGTGGTTGTGGTGTCGGGCGCCTCGAGCAAGGCTTCGATCTCGCCGGTGGTGATCGCCTTGGGCAGCGGCCGGCTTCCGCGCGACTGGCGCAATCCCGTGGTGGGGTTGACCTCGACGAGGCCCTCGCGTTCGAGCTGACGAAAGAACGAGCGCACGGCCGAGAGCTTGCGCTGCACGCTGGAGCGCGCGAGCTGGCGCTCGTCGAGCCGCAAAAGGAAGGCGCGCAGCGTGCGCGAGGAGATCGCCGTGGGGTCCTCGATGCCGCGCTCGTCGCAGAAGAGGCACAGCTCTTCGAGATCGCGGCCATAGGCGCGCAGCGTGTGCTCGCTGGCGCCGCGGCTGGCGGCGAGGCCATTAAGGTAGCGTTGGGTCTGAGACCGCATGCGCTCATTCAAACCGCTAGAAGCCCGAATGGCCAGAGTCGAAGGCGGAACCCTAGCGCGTGGAGCGAGGTTAGAGCTTGGGCTCTCGCTTGTCAGCGTCTTTGGGAGCGATGAGCTCCGCAGCCTGGACGGGGGCGACGGCGCCGTCGGGAACCGCCGTCTTGGGCACGGGGGCGCTAAGGACTTGTGCGGGTGGCGGGCTTGTCGCGTGAGTTCCGTGCTGCGATGTGAGAGCGGCGAAGAGCGTCGGCGAGAAGACGATCAGAAGACAGGCGAGGATGCGCATGTCCTCTTATACGCACGGACTTGGCCAGCGTTACGCGGGACTTCGTAAGAGCCATGTGCGAGCTGGCCAGAAGGCAGCGATGGCGCCGCGCGCGATCGGCGCCCAAGCGCGGCCTTCGAAGCTGTGGATCCAGGTGCTCTCGGGCGTGAAGCCGCAGCCTGCGAACAGCGCGAGGAGCTCGTCTGGGTGGTACGTGCGGAAGTGCTTCTTGGTCGTGAAGACGTCCTTCGCGCCAGGGACAGCAAGGGCCAGCTTGCGTGCGATCGCCCCGCGGGGAAGCGTCCATTCGACGAGGACCACAGGCGCTCCGGGGAGGAGGCACTTGGCGAGCTCGGCCAAGAACGGCGCGGGCTCTTCGATGTGCATCACGACGTCGCACAGGAAGGCGGCGTCGAAGGGGACCTCGAGGTGCTCGCTCCAACCGGGGGGGGCGAGATTGAGCTCTTGAATCTTCACGTCGTCGCGACCGTCGCTCGCGAGCTGCGCGCGCCCGGCGCGTGCGACCTCGGGATTGCGGTCGATGCCAACGGACCCCGGGCCGAAGTGAGACAGGTAGGTCGCGGGCCCGCAGGCGGGCTCGAGGACCTTTAGCTTCTCAAGCGGAACGCGCCGAAGAGCGGCGCGCAGGCTGGCTGGCGCCCTCGGGCTCAAGCTGCCTCTTCGTGTCCGGGATCGGTGGGTTTCGGCAGGCCGATGACCAAGTAGATCGGGATCACCAGGAAGATGGCGCCCGCCTGATAGGGCGAGCCGCTGCCGAAGCGCCAGTACGCGATGCTGCCCAGGATCGGGCCGAGCGCGCGCGACAGCGAGCCCATCGAGCGGAACGAGCCGAGCGCCAGACCTTGGCGATCGGGCGGCGTGTAGCGCGAGATCAAAGCCGACAAGCAAGGCATCACAAGCGCGCTGCCGACCGCCATGAAGGCAAGGCCGCCGTAGAGGCTGCCTTCGGTGGTCGCGCGGCCGATCAGCAGGAAGCCGGGTACGGTGATCAACAGACCGATGCGCGAGACAAGGCGCTCGCCGTACTTCGGCGCTACGCGGCGCACGATGCCGCCTTGAACAAACGCGATGATCAGTCCGACGAAGACGAACATCTTGGCCATCTGCATCGGTGTGTAATCGAAGCGCTCTTTGGCGAGGAACGTCAGCGTGAACTCGATCGCGGCGAACGCGACCAAGTACAGGAAGTAGACCAGGTTCGTGCGCACGACGCCGGGCAGGTCGATGGTCTTCAGGCGCGCTACCGGGTTGAAGGAGTGCTTCGTTTTGGCAAGTCCGCGCTTCTCGGGCGGCAGCGTCTCGTGGAAGTGGGTGAAGACCCAGATCAGGTTGATCACGGACAGGACAAGAGCGGCGAGCGCCGGGACCGAGAATGGGTTGAGCGCGAAGGCCGACGCGACCGGCGCTCCCACTTCAACACCCGACAAGAGGTGGGCGGAGGAGAAGCCGCCGATTGCGGGGCCCAGGATGAACCCTAAACCGATCGCCATGCCGACGATCCCCATGCCTTTCGCGCGGTCCTTGGCAGTTGTTGTGTCGGCGACGGCGGCCGACGCGGTGGAGATGTTGCCGGCCATGATGCCGCCCAAGATGCGCGCGCCGATCAACACGGCGAAGCTACCCGCGAACACCCACAGGACGTAACTGAGCGTTGTGCCCACCAGCGTGAAGAGTAGCGTCGGACGGCGTCCGATGCGGTCGGACAGACCACCCCAGACTGTCGAGAACAGGAACTGCAACAGCCCGTACAGAGAGCCCAAGAGGCCGCCGAACAGGGCGACGACCGCCGTGCCTTCTTGGTTGCCCGTGAGCTCGGTCAGGTAGCTGACGAGCTGGCCGAGAGCGCTCGAAGTTCCCTCCGTCGCCAAGTAGTGCTTGAGGAGGTCGGGGAACAGCGGGAAGATGATCGAGAAGCCGACGATGTCGAGGAAGACCGTCAGGAACACGAGTCCGAGGACGGACTTCTTCTTCGGACTTGCTTGGGGGGTGGTGCTCATGGGGTCCTCTTGTACGCTTCTTGGCCCGAGCTGACGAGGATCCCTTGCCGAGAACGATGAAGTCCTACAACCCGCGTGTCGTGGAAGTGAAGAGTGCGCCGCATCCGGCGCGCGCGCTTGCCTCGCTTGGAGACGACCCCGCGCGCCGGCCTGTGCTGTTGCACAGCGCCGGGGGGAGGCCGCGTCGATTCAGCATCTTGGGATTTGATCCGCGAGAGACGGTGCAGCTCTCGGGTTCAGCGGTCGAGTCGTGGGCGGCGCTTGATGAGGTGTTTGAGAGCCTTGCGATGCTGGCGCCGGAGGAGGGCAGCGACGCGATTCCCGGACCGTTTCACGGCGGCTTCTTGGGCGCGTTGAGTTACGACCTCTTGGCACCCGGCGCGTTCCTCGAGCTGCCGGAAGAGCTTGGGCCCGAGCCCTTTGAGCAGCCGCTTGTTGTCGGTGGCATCTACACCGATTTCTTCGTGTGGGATCACGAGGCGGAGAGATGCTGGCTTGTGATCGAGAGCGCGCGTGCGGACATCGAGTCTGTCATCGAGGTCTTGGTGGCCGGGCTCTTCAGGGAGCTAGGCGAACCGAGCGAGTCGCGGCGCGAGGTGAGCTCGTTCTGGCGCGAGACTTCCGCGGCGGATCATCGGCGTGGCGTCGAGGCCGTGCGCGCCGAGATCGAAGCGGGCGAGATCTACCAAGCGAATCTCTCGCACCGGCTTGTGGGGACGCTGCATGGCTCGCCGGTGGAGGCCTATGCCGCGATGATCGCGGCCAACCCCGTGCCGTATGCGGGGTATGTTCGTTGGCCCGGCGGCGCGCTTTTGTCGGCCTCGCCCGAGCTCTTGGTCGAGGTCGAGCCACGTGGCGGAGAGAGCCGCCGCGCATTCACGCGCCCGATCAAGGGCACCGCGCCGCGCAGCTCGGACCCGGTCGAAGACGCGCGGCTTGGGCAGGCTCTGGTCGCGAGCGAAAAGGACCGCGCCGAGCTCGCCATGATCGTGGACCTCGAGCGCAACGACCTTGGCCGGATCGCGCGGTTGGATTCGGAAAGCACGGGGGGCGGTGTGCGCGTGGACGCGATGGCGCGGCTCGAGCTCTACGCCAGCGTGCAGCACCTTGTGGCCGACGTGTCGGCCGAGCTGCGGCCCGGCCTGACCAGCCTCGATGTTTTGACCGCGCTCTTCCCCGGCGGCTCGATCACGGGCGCGCCCAAGTTGCGCAGCATGGAAGTGATCTCCAAGTTAGAGGGCGCGAAGCGCGGCTTTTTCACGGGCAGCCTTGGCTTCGTCGACACGCGCGGCGCTATGTCGTTCAGCATCCTGATCCGCAGCTTGCTCTGGTCCGACGGCGAAGCGGGCGAGCCCGCCGATGTGTCGCTACGCGTGGGCGGCGGCATCACGTGGGCGAGCGATGCCCAAGCCGAGGACGAAGAGACGCTGCACAAGGCCGCTTCGCTTTTGGCGGGGCTTGGTTCGGGCATCGAAGGCGATTAGGGCCTTGGGAACAGTTGCTCGTAGTCGCTGCTAAGTGGGGTCGCGACGCGTTGGCGCAGGTAGGCGGGCAACGTGACTGGGGGCGAGGTCGCGTCTGCTTCCCAGGTAAGCTCGAAGCGCTCCGTCTGGCCGGTGGCATAGGCCGCGCAATCGGAGCCAGAGCTGCGCGTGTAGGCGAGGCGTGGGCCGGAGTCCGCCGGGTCCACGGACTCGACCGCTTCGAGTTCACCGTGCTCCCATGGAATTCGTGAGGCGAGGATCTTCCACTCGTGCTGAACGTCGAGCTCGAGCACGACTCCATCTGGGTGGGCGATTTTGTCGGCCATCTCGGCCTCCCAGTTCGGAGGCGGGAGCCGATCTTGGGCCTGGAGAAGCCCGAGCCACAAGTCACGTTGAGACTCGTCGTGGTTAGAGGCCGGGTGACAGCCAACAACCACGGCGTCGACGACCGTGCCAACAAGGCGCGGCTCGGGGATCGCATAGAAGAACGTCGCGACGAGCGTCGCCACGACAGCGGCAGCCATGGCGAAGACATGCGTGCGAGGACTTGCTTTAAGGAGGCTCAGACCAAGGCCAATGATGAGCCCGACAACGAGGGCGACGAGCAGCGAGATGCTCCCGAGGATGAAGCCCACGACCGGGAGGAGGTTGGAGTCCGAGTCGAAGAGGAAGGGGAAGAAGAAGCCGCCGAGGAAGGCCGTGACTCCGAGGAGGCAAGACCATGCGACAGGCCGAACGAGGAAGCGCGCGAGGGTGTTGGGCTTAGCTGCCGTTGTCATGGGATGAGTCTGATGGGCGCACTTGGTCTCCAAGCGCGGGTACACGGGGCGGGGCAGATCGTTCCGCACTCTTGGGTCGACTTTGTGGAGGGCATCGGGGTTGGCTCGATTGCGCGGTGAGGCTTTTGGATACGGCCAAGGGGTACGAACCCGAAAGCTGGGAGGTTTTGGGTTGGGCGGTTGAGCTGCGGAACCTTTTGCTGCTGGACTCCGGTCCTAGTCCGTGTGGCTCGTTGATCGCGCCGCAAGTTCCCCCTCTCGTACGTTGCCCAAGTCGAGGTATCGCATGGACACTCCTTCGCATGTGTTTTTGGGGGCCTGCGCCCTTGCTCATTTCGCTCTTGTGGGCTCGATCGATCGGGCCCTCGGGAGGGGCAGCTCGTGGTGTCTCGGTCGAGGCTACGAGCTTCGTCCCGGCCAAGCGATGCTGCAACTCAAGCCGTTAGAGTGCTGCGAATCTCAAGGCAGCCCGGAGGAGTCCGGATCAAAAGGCGCAGAGAAGCACCAGACCAAAGAAGGTGACCAAGGCCAGGGTGGCGAGCACGATGGAGCTCTTGCGCAGGTCGATCTTAAAGGTCCCAACGATCAAACCCAGAACGAGTCCTGCCACGGCGCCCATCGGGCCGGTGAAGAACCCAACGAGCGGCGCGATGTTCGACTCTGGCATGAAGATCACCGCCCCGATGCTGCCTCCCGCAAAGGCCGCAATCCCGAGGACGATCATCCACGTGAGCGGGACGGCAAGGAAGCGCTCGATCGGATTCGGATTTGCTGGAGTCGTCATGGCATGTCTGCTAGCTGGAGTTAGCTGATCGGCCGGGGACGTGGCGGCTGGCGTGTCCCACTTCGAGTGCGCTATACGCGGCCCGGTGCGCGAGGTTCGTCATCTGGGCGTTATTGTGGAGAGATGCAAATGGATCAGGACTTTCCCGCTTGGGTTGACGGGCGTTTGGTGGCGGCGGGGGAGCCCGCGATCGCGGCGGACGACGCGGGGTTTCAGCTAGGGCTGTCGGTCTTTGACACGATGCTGTTCGAGCATGGCACTGTGTTGTTTCGCGAGGCGCACCTCGAGCGGCTTCACAAGGGCGCGCGGGATCTTGGGATCGAGCTCGGGGGCGCTGGTGGCTTGGACGTGAGTGCCGCGCTGGACGCCTTCTTGGCAGAGATTCCCGGCGGTGTCCCGGATCCCGTTCTCTTGCGCGTGACGGTGACACGCGGGAGGCCTGGCGGGGCGCCGTGTTTGGTGTTGACCCTGCGCGAGACGGGCGAGCTGCCGGCGGGCGGGGTCACGCTGGCGCTCGCGAGCGTGGCGAAGTCCGCGGGCGATGCGACCGAAGGCATCAAGTCGACAAACCGCTTGCGCAATGTGCTTGCCTTGGAAGAGGCCCGCGCGCGTGGCGCGTGGGAGGCGCTATTCACGACGACCGACGGCGAGCTGTCCGAGGGGACGATCTCGAACCTCTTCTTGGTGCTTGGCGATGGCTCGGAAATCGAGGTCGCTACACCCGAGCTCGCGCATGGCTGCCTGGCCGGGACGACGCGCGCGCTTGTGATCGAAAAATTGCGCGTCGCGGGTTACAGCGTGAACGAGCGCCGCTTGACGCTCGCCGATCTGGGGCTTGCGCGCGAGGCGTTTTTGACCAATACGAGTCAGCGAGTGGTGCCCATTAAGACCGTGCTTGAGGCATCTGGCGAGGTTCTCAAGACGCGACTCGACCCCACCGGGCCGGTCGGTGCCCGCGCTCGGGCGGTCGTGGCCGAGGCCGAGCAGTGCTACATTGATGAAAAACAGGGGTGAAGGGGGAAGTTCAGAGCCTTCAATCCCGTCACAGTCCCAGAATCTCCGTAGTCGTGGGGGGCCGTGCGCTCATAATCGAGTCGTCCGGCCCATGTCCCCACATCGGGCCCCGATCCTTTAGGAGACCGCCATGCGCATCATGACCCCTCAATCCGCACTCTTTTCGATCGCCCTTGCGATCGTCTCCGCGTCGGCTCCGCTCGCTCAGGCGTCGGAGCCCGGCACCTCGCCCGTGATCGAGCACCACCCAATGGCGAATCTGCTAGGCGCTCAGGATCGCGGAGCCGCCCAAGAAGACGAAGTCCCCGACAAGCGCGACGAGATCAAGGCGTTGATCAAAACGTTCGAGGGGCACACCAAGAAGAAGGGCAAGGAAGACACTGAGGCGGTCAAGGTCTTGGACACTCTCCTTTCCGAGTTCGCCGACAGTGGTCCGAAGGATCGCGTCTCGATCGTCAAGGCGCTTGAGAAGTCGCTGACGTTGAAGCGCAAGGATCATAAGGACGGCACGAAGGAGGCGCGGGTCGCGATGGCCGCCGCCGTCTGCCTTGGCGAGATGGGGCCCGAGAGCGTGAAGCCGTTGATCGGCATCACGGGCGGCAAGAAGCTGCGCGGCAACCCCGATCTGTTCCGTCGCGCGATCTTGTCGCTTGGCAAGACCGAGGATGGCGATGCCGTCAAGCCACTGCTGAACCTGATGGGCGACAAGACGCCCATGATCCAAGGTGCGGCTATCGAGGCGCTTGGGATGTTCCGCGGCGAAGAACAGAAGGTTCGCAAGACGATCGTCGAGGCGCTGCTGAAGATGATCATGCCGATCAAGAGCACGGTCGATACGGACACGAACGATACGATCACACGTGAGCAGTACGACGTGGTCGGCCCGCCGACGATTACGACCTTGCAGCGCTTGAGCGATCAGAGCATGCGCGACCTTGTCGAGTGGCAGCAGTGGTGGAACAAGAACAAGCGCAAGGACTGGGACGAGGAAGAGGACTAGCAGCTCTATGGCCGAACGCTCTTTGAAGCTGCCGCTCTTTGTGTTCGGCCTGACTCTTTCGTCGTTGACCTTGGCGGCGGTTCTTCGGGACCAGCTGCAGGCCAATCCGAGCGCGCGGACGACTGTGCCGACGCCTTCGTCGTCGGTCGAAGTGGTGGGCGGCTGGCGCGGCCCGGCGGACCTCGCCGCCAAGGGCCTCGAGCTGATTTTTGCGCCGCTGCACACGGATCCAAAGCGGCAGAGCTACGACGCCAAGATGCTGGCGGAGCGGCTTGGGTTAGACGCGGGCGCGCCGTTTCGACTTGAGGTGAAGGCGAGCCACATGGCCGAGACGGCAGCGCTGCTTGAAGCGGCGCGTTTGGGCGCGGTTTCGATCGTGGATGCCAGTGGGGAGGCCGCGCGCCTCTTGCCCGCTTTGGTGCAAAACCCGGCGCCCGGTGCGCTGCCGATTTTGCGCTTGTTTGCGCCGGATGCGACCCTTGACGCGGATGCCGGAGGGCGCTTGATCTTTTGGGGGCGCGCGCCCGGCTCGGGGGCGAAGCTGGTGGCGACCGGGGCGACTTGGAAGCTCAGCGCGAGCGCCGTGCCGCGCGGAGACCTGCCGCTGTTTGTGGCCTCACTGAACTCGGACTTAGCACCGCGCTCATTATGAATCCTGTACGCTTCGCTCTTGCCGTTTTGCTCATGGTGCCCGCAGCGCTTTCGCTTGGAATTCTGGATGAATCTAAGCCTCAGGACGCGGCGCCGATCGTTGAGGCTCCCGTCGTCGATGGCGACGTGTTGCGCGAGCGCAACGCGCAACTCGAGGCCGAGAACGCTCAGCTGAAGGCCGAGCTGGACAAGCTGCGCGCCGAGCTGGCTTGGGTCAGCGAGCAGCGCTATGTCGAGCGGCTGAATCACCAACGCTGGGTCGAGGCCGTGGCGACGCTGAAGCCCGATAGCGTGAAGCTGGTGCTTCCCGTGGGCTTGACGGGCACCGCTCCTGAAGAAGAGGCCGAGGAGGCCGCTCCCGATCCATCGCTTGTGCGCGCGGGCGAGATGGTGATTAGCCTGCGGAACCTGTTCAAGAGCGAGGGGCTGTACGCCTACGACCTCTTGGAAGGCGGGCGCTTTGCCGATGGCAAGTTGGGGCCGGTTGTCTTCCGCCTGCTGGATGATCGCGGGCGGCTTGCGGGCTCCCTGGCTGCTGACAGCATGACCTTCGAGGCCGGCCGGACAGGGCGTTCGGTGACACTTGTCCTGAGTCGTGGCGAAGAGCGCCGCGCGGGATTGGCGACGCCGTTTTCCGAGCGGCGCCTTCCGCTGACGGGTGTGGACCCGCGGCCGTGGATCGCGCGCGTGCCCGAGCTGTTTCCCGCGGCGGATCTGGGTGTGGAGCTTGACGATGGCAAGTGGGATCATGCGGCCCTGCGCGGGCGGATGAACGAGCTGATGGCGTTGGACGTCGCCGCCGGATACCTGCGCTTCGAGAACCTCGAGGGCGTGTCCGGCAAGCTGATGTTTGGGGTGGACTTCGCAGAGCTGGATGCAGACGGGCGTGTCCGGCGACACCTGTTTGCGGACACGATGGAGATTGGCACTTTGGATCGCGGGATCGTGCTGCAGCTGTTCGGCTGCCTGGCGATCAAAGGCGGCACGAAGACACCGTTCCCCGGTGGCGTGCATCGGGTGTTTTTGCCCCGCGCGGACCAGGCGGCTTGGCGCGCGGCGAAGCTGCCCGGCCTGACTCTGTCTGAGACGCCTGCGTCTGAGTGAGGGTTCGCGCGTCGTAGTCTGGTTAGACTGGGTGGCAGCATGGCCAAGTCCGAAAAGAAACCCGCTCCCGGTCCCGGGCTGTTTGATCAGCTGCTGCAAGGCAGCGCGGCATCAGACGCACCGAAAGAGGAGCAAGCGCTGTCGGTCACCGAGCTGACCCGCCGGATCAAAGACGAGCTGGGCGGGATGGGCCGCTTCGCGGTCGAGGGCGAGCTGACGCGCGTGACTCGGGCGCAGTCGGGGCACGTGTACTTTCAACTGAAGGACGAAGGGGCGAGCATCTCGTGCATTGTCTGGCGCGGCGCCGTCGAGCGCGCGACCGCGGGCGTGCGACCCGAAGAGGGGCAGAAGGTGCTCGTGCGCGGGAAGCTCGATGTCTACTCACCGCGCGGCGGTTACAGCCTGATCGTCGAGCGCATCGAGCCCGTGGGGATCGGCAAGCAGCTGGCCGAGCTTGAGGCCCTGAAGCGCGAGCTGCAGGAGCTTGGTTGGTTCGACCGAAGGCGGCCGCTGCCCGCGATGCCGCGCCTTGTGGGGGTTGTGACAAGCCGCGATGCGGCGGCTCTACGCGACTTCCTGCGCACGCGCAGCTTGCGCTGGCCCGGTTACCCCGTGCGCATTCGTCACACGCCCGTGCAGGGCCCGGCGGCGGCGCGCGAGATCGCGGTGGCCATCGATCAGCTCAGCAACAGTGGTGTGGATGTGCTCGTTGTGACACGCGGCGGCGGCAGCATGGAGGACCTCTGGTGCTTCAACGAGCGCGTTGTGGCCGAGGCGATACATCGCTCGCCGGTGCCTGTGATTGCAGGCGTGGGGCACGAGACCGACACGACACTGGCGGACCTCGTCGCGGATCACCGCGCGCATACGCCGACCGATGCGGCGGCCGTGGTGATCCCCGATCGCGCTGAGTTAGTGGGCCGCATCGAGCGGCTGGCAGGGTATCTCGACCGCGCGATGGATGAGCGTTTGGCGACGTGCGCTGGGCGTCTGTCGGCAGCTGCGAGTGCGCGTGTCTTGGCGCGGCCCGACTGGATCCTTGGAACGCGGGCCTCCGAGTTGGAGGGCTTAGGTCGTCGCTTGCGCCTGGCGACCGAGCGGCGGGTCGAGGGCAGCGAGCGCCGGATCGCCGAGCTCGGCGGCCGGCTTGAGAGCGCGGGCCCGCGTGTGCGTGTCTCGATCTTGGCCGAGCGCACGCGTGCCTTGGGACAGCGCCTGCTGGCAAGCGGGCCGCGCTTGACGCGCGAAGGCGAACGGCGCATCGAACTCGCTGCGCGCGCGCTCGAATCCGTCTCACCGTTGAAAGTGCTGGCGCGTGGCTACTCGACGACGGTCGTGGTCGAAGACGGCACGCGGCGCGGCGTGGTCGCCGCGAAGGATGTGGCCGAGGGCGACGAGCTCGAGACGCGGCTCGCCTCGGGTGTCTTGCGCTCGCGTGTGACCGAAGTGCGGGAGCCCTCTTGAGCAGCTGCGCCCCGACTCGGATCCTGGCCGTTGTTCTGAACTGGAACGGGGGCGAGCTGAACCTCGACTGTGTCGAGTCCGTCCTGGCTGCTGGCATCGCGCCGGGCGACCTACTATTTGTCGACAACGCGTCGTCGGATGGCTCGCTTGAGCTCGTGCGAGAGACGTATCCGACCCTGACGTTCTTAGTGAACGACTCGAACTTGGGCTTCGGCCATGGCGTGAACCGCGGGATCGAGCACGCGCTGAGTCGCGGCGCCGACGCGGTGCTTCTCGTGAACAATGACGTCGTCTTGACTGACGGTATGCTGCCCGCGCTGACCGATGCGATGGAGCAGAATCCCACGGCCGGAATCACGGGCCCGCGGGTCCTCGATCGCGCGGACCCCACGCGGGTGTGGTGCGCGGGGGGACGCGTGACTTGGCGGCAGAACCTGTCGGTCCTTGAGGGGCACGGCGCGACCGATGGCGCGCAGTTTCAAACGCGCCGCAAGGTCGACTACCTGGCCGGCTGCGCGATGCTGATCCGCAAAGATGTCTTCGAGGCGATTGGCCTTCTGGACGGCGCCTACTTCGCGTATCACGAGGACCTTGATTTCTGTTTGTCGGCAAGCGAGGCAGGCTTCGAGGTTTTGCTGGTCGGCGACGCGGCGGCGTTGCATGCGCCGCATCACTCGACCGGTGGTGGCTACAGCCCCGGCCGCAAGTACATGATGGGCGTCAACTCGATCTGGTTCCTGCGCCGGCATGGGACCGCGGCTCGGTGGCTGTCGTTCTTTGTGTTCGACGTCCTGACGCTCGTGCCGCTTTTTGCGCTGGGGCTGTTCGATGGACGCTTGCCTGGCGTGCGTGCGAAGGCCCGCGGTACGTGGGACGGCTTGATAGGGCGGCGTGTGACGCCGGAGCGCTTCGCGCGCTACATCGCCTCAAAGAGCAGCTAGACGCGCCGCGCGCCACTCTTTCAGGCGCTTCTTCGCTTGGGCTTGATCGCCGCGCGCCTTGGCGGTTGCGTACAGGAGCTTCGCCCGTTCGGGCGTGTTCGGAACCAGCTTGGCGGCGAGTGCGAGGCTGGCCTCGGCCTTCTTCGGGCGTCCGAGCTCGAGCTCGGCGCGCGCGATCTCGAGCAGCGGCTGGGACCACTTGGGCAAGCGCGCGCCGATCTGGTACGCGCGCTGCATCCGCTCCTGCGGCGCAACCTTCAAGAACGCCGGAGCGGTGAGCTCGCGGGCAAGCTGGCTCGTTTCGAGCTGGCGCTTGCCGGCGGCCTCGTCGTCCGCTTGCAAGAGCCAGGTGCCCAGCGCGTAGTGCGCCTCGGCAAGTCCGGGGTCGCTCGCGAGGGCGGCCTTGAGTTCGGCCTCGACCGCCGGGCTCTCGGGAGCCTCGCCATCGAGCAAAATCAGGGCTAGCTCGAAGTGCGCCGCGCTGTTCTTCGAGTCCGCAGCGACGGCAGCGCGCCCGCGCGCCTCGGCTTCGACTAGGTCCCCACGCGCGTGGGCCAAGCGCGCGGCAAGCACTTGGTCGTCGCTGGTTGGCTGATCCAACAAGAGGCTCGCAATCGGCACAGCGGCGCGGTCGAGCTGGCCGACGAACAGGCAGAGCGCGGCGAGCTTGCGCGCGGCCGCCTTGTCGGCCGAATCCGCGCGGCTGAGCTCTTCGAAGGTCTGAAGCGCTTGCGCGTTGTTGCCCGCAGACGCAGCGCGGTGCGCGTACTCGAGCTTCACCTCGTAGCTTGACGGATAGCGTGCAAGCAGCGACTCGAAAGCAGCCATCCCCGAGCCCGCTTCAAGCGCGGCATCGAGCGCGGCGTTGGCCTCGGGCAGGCCGTGTTCGAACGTGGGACCGCCGCCGCACGCGGCGACGGTCACAAGAAGAGCGGCAAGTGCGCTCGCTCTCAGTCGAGGTCTCCGATCTCGGCGATCAGCGCATCCATGTCGGCGGCGGGGATGCCGTCGCCGGAGTTGCGGCGCAGAGAGCCCGCGAAGTCGTCGACTTCCGTGGGGCAGTCGGGCGACTGCAGCTCGGCAGCTACGCACTTCGGGTGGATGTTGACGGGACCGCGGCGCTCTTGGCCGAAGAACTCAACCGTGCGATCGAGGATCACACGGAAGCTCTCCTTCTCGATCAGCTCGTCGCAGTGTTTGCACTTGCTGCGGCCACTCTTGGCGCGCTCGGTCCACGGAGCTTCTTTCTGATCGGCCTTCTTCTTCTCGGCCGTCTCCTTCAGCTTGCGCAGCTCGTCCAGCGAAGGCAGCTCGAGCTTTTCCGTCCACGCCTCTTCTTCATAGGCGGCCTCGACGTCTTCGAACTTGCGCTTGGCGGCGCACTTCAGGTGGTGCCAGAGGTAGCCGGTGCCGTAGGGGCCTTCGAGCAGGATGCCGAGACGCGGCGTGTCCTTCTCGATCTTGCGCTTACACGTGCGGCACTTCGAGCGCGAGGAGCGCGCGGCTTCGATCAGGTAAGGGGCCAGCTCGGGTTCTTGTTCGGACTCGGCAGGTGCCGGAGCGTCTTGATCTTCGTTCATTGGAGGGGAGGGGGTGGAAGGTCGCCGTATTCTAGCAAGGTGTTCAGTCCCGGACCACGTGCATCCAGGCGCTCAAAGGGGCCGGTATGGCGGCTTGGGTGGTGCCGTCGGGCCAGCGGACCTCGAGGTTTTTCGCCGCGCGGCCCGTGGGGATCCCAAATAGTTGGCCCTGATCGTCCTGCGACAAGTAGCCCGTGCCGGAGCGGATCCAGCGCGTCAGCTTGCTGCCGTCATCAAGCGTCAGCGTGATTTTGGCGCCGATGGCCGCTGTGTTCGAGCGCTCGGGCGTGGCCGGCTGCTGCAGGCGGACGCCGAGCCAGTCGCCGCGCTTGTCGAGCCTGTTCAGGCCGATCAGCAGCTTGTCGCCCGAGTTCATCTCGACCAGATCGACGCGACCATCACCGTTGAGGTCCCCCGCGGCGAGGCCGCGCCCCACGCGCGGCTCGGAGAAAACGCTGCCGGCCGCATGCTCCTCGAACTTCGTGTCGCCGGTGGCGAGCATCAACAAATCGGGTTGCTTCCACGACCACGTCGCGGAGCGCGCTTCCGCGTGGCGCTGCACGTGGCCGCACGCTGTGAACAGATCCTCGTGGCCGTCCAAGTCGAAGTCTTGCCACGTGACGCCGAAGGCCAGCTTCGGCACGGACGCGGCGGCGATCCCCGCCGGACGCGAGCGCTCGCGGAAGCGGTTCTTGCCGCGGTTGATGTACAGGTCGTTGGGCTCGGACGTGAAGTTGGTGACCAGCATGTCCGCGAGCCCGTCGCCGGAGACGTCGCCGACCGCGACGCCCATGCCCGCCTCGAAGCGCCCGTCGATGTTCGCCGACGCGCCCGACAGTGCCGTCTTGTCGGTGAAGCCTTGGCCTTCCGAGTTGTGGTAGTAGTGGTTCGCGTCCGTGTCGTTCGCAACATAGATGTCGACATAGCCGTCGTCGTCAAAGTCGACAAGGGCGAGCCCGAGCGCGCGGCCTGGCTCGACTCCAAAACTCCACGCTGCCGACTGATCGACGAAGCCGCCTTGGCCGTCACCGCGGTAGACGTGATCGTGTGTGCCGGGGTACAGGTTGACGTCGCAGTAGTCGACGCCTGCGGGGCCGACGCAGTCCTGGTGGTCGCTGGCGTCCCAGCGCGTGTAGTACAGGACGACGAGGTCGAGGTGTCCGTCGCGGTCGAAGTCGGCGAAGCCACACGACGAGCTCCAGCTGGGCAGGTCGGGAGCCAAGATGGCCGCGGGCGTGGCGTCGCGGAACAAGCTGGCGGCCTCGCCGGTGCCATGGAACAGCCGGTCGGCGCCGACGTTTGTGACGACCAGGTCTGTGTGGCCATCGCCGTTGACGTCGCCGGCCGCGGCACCCATGCCATAACCGGGATCGGCCGCTGCGCCGGCTTGGGCGGTTGCGTTCTGGAAGGTGCCGTCTCCGGCGCCGACGAAGAGTTGGTTCGTGGGCGCGGCCGCGCCGCCAAGCGCCTCGGTGCTGCCGGGTATCGGGCCGCCTTGCACGGCAAAGATGTCGAGCGCGCCGTCGCCGTTTGCGTCGATCAGCGCGACGCCGCTGCCGAACGTCTCGGGGAAGTAGTAGTGGCCCGCGAAGCCGTTCGCGTGCACGAAGCCCAGGTCGGGGCCCGGGGCGAAGGCGCCGGCGGTGGCGTCAGGGCCCGAGTTCGAACAGCTCGTCGCGAACAGCGTGAGAGCCAGGATGGGGAGGGGGAATCGCATGTCGGTTGGGGGGTCAGCCGGCTTTCTGTTTCCAGAGGCGGGCCCACTTCTTGGCGGCCTTCTTTTGGCCGAGGGCCAGCGCCGTAGCATAATGCAGCTCGTACAAATCGAGGCTGTCGGGCAGCAGGCTTGCCGCAGATTCGAGCGTGAGGAGAGCTTTTTTGGGCTGGCCGCGCTCGAGCTGAATGCGCGCGATCTCGAGCTGCGGCCGCGACCAAGTCGGCAGCGCGCGCGCGGCACGTTGGGCGCGCGCGAGGCGCTCTGCGGCATCGAGGGTTGCGTACTTTTTGTTCGCGATCTTGCGGATCACGGCCTGCAGCGCAAGTTGGGCCTCGCCGGCTTCGGTGTCGCCCGCTTGCAAGAAGAGGGTGCCGAGTGAGAAGCGCGCTTGGGCTTGGCCGGGGTCGAGGACCAGCGTGCGCTCAAGCGCGGCTTGGGCGCGGTCATTGCCTTGGGCGACGAGGCTGCGCGCGAGTTGGTAGGCGACGCTGGGATCGGTAGGGGCGAGCGCGGCGGCGCGGTCGGCCCATTCGATGGCGACCTCGAGGTCTCCGTGCTCGAAGGCAAGCTGCGAGGCTAGCTGGTAGTCGGTGGCCTCGGGCGAGTCCTGCGTGACGAGGGTCTCGACGGCGCGGTCGGCGGGTTCGAGGAAGCCGCCCGAGAGCGCCGTTTGGGCCAGCTTGCGGGCGAGAGCGGCGTTCGTGGGCTCGGCTTTCAGGAGCTCTTCGAAGGTCTCGATGGCGACGGCGAGGCGCTCGGTGCGCGCGGCGGCGTCGGCGAAGGCGAGCTGGAGCTCGAACGAATCGGGGAAGACTGGAAGCGCCTCTTCGAGTTTCGCGAAGGCGAACAGGTGGTTGCCGGCGGCCGAGAGATCGAGGGCCTCGTCGACGACGGCTTGGGCTTCGGGGTCGCCGTGCTCGAAGTTCGGCGTGTCGCCGCTTGGGCCTCCGCAGGCTGCCACAAGGGTGAGCAAGGTGGCGATCAGCCACGAGCGGCGGGGGGCTAGAAGTGGGGAGGAGGGGTGCATGTGCGGTGAGATCTTAGTCTGTCCGCCGCGTTCTTGGCGCATGGGACCCGGGCGCCCCCTTGCGGAAACGGCGCGGATCGACGACCCTACGCCCCGCCATGACCGAACTCAATCAAGAAGCCCTCGCTGCCTACTCCATCCAGGACTACTCCGCCACGCCCATGATCGAGGGCGTCGAGATTGTCAATCTACGCCGTTTCAACGATGACGGCGGGTCGATGACCGAGCTCGCGCGCTTCTCAAGCGGCGCGGACGGCGGCGCGATCGACGGCCTCGACGGGTTCGTCGCGCGCCAGATGAACTACTCGCTGGTCGAGCCGCTTGCGATCAAGGCCTTCCACCTGCACAAGCGCCAGACGGACGTTTGGTACGTGCCGCCTAGCGACAAGATGCTGCTTGTCTTGGCCGACTGCCGCGCGGGCTCGGCCACCGAAGGGCAGGTGCGGCGCATCGTGCTTGGCGATGGCAACTCGCGGCTTGTGCGCATCCCGCCGGGAGTCGCGCACGGCTGCCGCAACCTGCGGCCCGCCGCTCCGAGCGCGATCATCTACTACGTGGATGTGCAGTTCTCAGTCGGCGACGACTGCGACGAAGGCCGCCTGCCGTGGGATCACTTCGGCACCGACTGCTGGGAAGTCGAGCGCGGATAAGCGGCGCGGCGCCTACTTCGGCGTGAGGAAAATCATGTCGCCGATGCCGGGTGTGTGGTCGGTCTTGATGTCGAGGTCGAGAGTGAGGGGCTGGTAGTCTTCGGACTTGACATGCAAGCGGATGCGCCCGACCGGCGGAAGGGCGTTGACGAACGCGGCGCGTGCGTCATCGATCGTTCGTGCTGAGGTTGTGAGCGTCGAGCGCGACGGGACACGCGCCATCTCGATCTCAGAGCCCTTGCGGCTGATCGTCGCCGTGATGTTGCGCGTGATCGTGCGGCCCTCGCGCTCGATGGTGTACGTGGGAGGAGCCTCGCCATGCAAAGTCGGCGTGACCGTGGTCGAGTTGAAGACCTCGCCCGTGGCGTCTTCGACCGTGACACGGAAGGTGTGCTGCGGCGTGTCGATGCGGCCGCTTTTTTGTTGCTCGAGGAACCACGGGCGCAGGGCTGCTTGGTCGATGGGGGTCTCGAAGAGGGCGGCTTCTTCCGGGGTGAGTGGCGAGGTAACTTCGAGGAACAGCCAGCTGAGGTCGACCGTCTCCGCTGGTGGCGCGGGCGGTGCGGGGGTCGGGAGGTAGACAAGCAAGGGCTCGTCGTTCGGCTGCGTCGTGTCGACGGATACCGTGACTTCGGTGCCGCTTGAGGTGACGGCCAGCTGGAGTGGTCCAGCGGGAAGGCCGTGCAAGAATGCCTCGCCGCCCATGCTGTTGATCGCGCTGCTGCGAGAGCTGCCGCTGGCGCCGATCATGACCATCTCGCCGCGTGCGTCCGTGAGGCGGAGCCTGCCCTCGCGGCCTTTGCCCGACAGTTGGTCGCGAAGGAGGACATGCAAGCTGCGCTGGGGATCCAAGGCGATGTTGACGGTCTTCGTCCCGGCTCCGAGGATGCCGAGGTCGGTCCGAACGCTCGCGTAGCCCTTCTTCGAAATCCAAATGGAGAGCGGTCCCGGGGGCAGACCTTGCGCGGCGAAAAGTCCAGTCGCGTCGGACTCTGCGACTGGGGTGTAGGTTCTGCCTGCGGCCTCGGTTTCGCTACCTGGGATGGAGGTGCGCTGCCAATCAGCGCTTACCGTGACGGCGGAGATGGGCGAGCCTGTCAGCGCATTGGTGATCGCGCCCGTGAGGCGTGTCATCGGGAAGTCGGCCTCGTGCAGCGTAAAGTCGACTCGCTCCTGTGCCGCGCCGATGGCGAACTCGATCTGGACGCGGGGCTGTGTCGGGTGCGCGACGAAGAGGCGCAACGGGCCCACGTTCAGGCCGGTGAAGGCGAAGTCGCCGTTTGCATCCGTGGTTGCCTTGTCGGTCCCGGTGACGCCCTCCCAGGTGGCGGACTTATCGGACAGCCAGTTGCGCTCGATGAGGTGGTCGCTGACGATGAAGAGCTTGAGTCCTTTGGCAGTCCCGAGGTCCCCGCTCTCGATGTGGCCGCGCAGTGCGCGCTCGGGTAGCATCCGCACTCGCAGGCTTTGGTCGTTGGGCTCGATCGGTTGCGTGAAAGAGACTGCGTAGCCGTCCGCTTCCGCAATGAGGGCGGGGGCAGTGGCAGCAGTGCCCTCTTGGAAGGCGAGGCCTTCAATGGAGAAGGCGCCGTGGGCATCGCTTGTTGCGCGACCGCCTTGCGACGAGCCGCCGCCGAAGGGCCAAGCGCTTAGCTCGACGCCCTCAAGGGGCTGGCCGTTTGGAGCGACCACGACTCCCCGAAGTGACTGCGCGGGTAGCAGCTGCACGGTGAGGCGCTCTTGGCTGTCTTGTGGGAAGCGTGCCGAGGCACTCTTGAAGGGGAACTTCGTGACGCTGAAGGCTGTGCGGGTGACAGGAAGACCACTCACGGAGAAGGTTCCGTCCGGGCCGGTGCGTGTCTCGCCGGAGCCTGCGAGGAAGGTGAAGACGTTCGAGATCGAGGTGATGTCGCGACTCGACGAGCTGCTAAGACTGTTCCTGAAGACCACGCTCGCGCCCTCGACGGGCGCGCCACTGGGATCGAGAACGAGGCCATTTCGCGTGGACGCTTCGCCGAGGTAGAGCTTGGCGCCGGACTCGGCCCGGCCTTCGATCAGCGTGCCCCGGAGGCCCTGGTAGCAAGCGAGGTCGCTCGTCTGAGCCGTGGCGATGAACTTCGGGCCGATGTGCTGAAGCGTGAACTGGCCGCTGGCGTTCGCATTCACGACGCGATCGGGAGCGTTACCGAGCATGCGCTCATTGCACCAGACACGTACCTCGGCGAAAGGGACGGGCTGATCGTCGGGACCGAGGACGGTGCCGGAGAGGCTGGCGCCGAGACCGACGAACAGGTCGATCGCGTCCGTGCCTTCGGGCAAGCGGTTGATCCAGACGAGGTTGCTGGTCGTGGTGGCGGAGGGCAAGGCGCGGATGTTGCGCAGGGCTGTGCCGGGCGCGAGCTCGAAGGTGGCGTGGCCTTCGGAATCGGTCGTGGCCTCGTGCGAAGCCTGATTGGACGTCGTGCCACTTGTCAGGTGCACGACTTGGCCTTCGAGCGGCTGAGAACCCTCGAGGGTCAGGACCCGCGCGGTGAACGTGGTGAGGGCGGCAGGGGTGGCCTCGGGGACGACGCTTGCCTCGGGGGTGCGGTCGGAGGTTGCGACCGGTTCGCTGGCGGCGTTGGGCGTGGTCTCGACTTGCGCGGTCTCGACAGAAACGGCGCCAGTTTGGGGGCTGGGGTCGCCCATGAAGTTGAGCGCGACGGTGAGCGCCGCGGCGCCGACAGCGGCCGTCGCGAGCAGCTTGGGGGCGAGGCGCGAGGCCGCGGCGGTGGCGCTCTTGGGCGTGGTGCCGGCGGCTTTTTGCAGCGTTGTGCGCTTGAGGCGTGCGAGGGTTTTGCGTGTGCTGGGGAGGCCGAGGCTCGTCAAGAGAAGCGAGCCGAACCATGTCGCGGCGACGGGCCCAAGCGCGCGCTGCAGGAGCTCGCGGCCGCGGAAGAGGCGCACGCGGAGCGCGCCTTGGGAGATGCCCTCGGCGGCGGCAACATCGGGGCCGGACTCGTCTTGGAACAGGCGCCCCGTGACAGCGGCGCGCAACGCGGGCGGCAGCGCGTCGAGCGCGCTCTTGAGCGCTTGGCCAAGCTCGAAGCGAGCGAGCTTCTCTTCGGGCGCTTCGGAGGCCGGCGTGACCCCGTGCAACTCGGTGGACTCTGCGGCGCTCTCGTCTGCGACTTGGAACTCGCGGCGGCGGCTGGCGCCGCGCGACTTGTTGATCAGGATGCCCACGATCCACGGGATGAGCTCACGCTCGGGATCAAAGTGGCCGCGACTCTCAACAAGCGCGAGGAAGGTCTCCTGCAAGGCGTCGGCCGCGTCGTGCTCGCTGCGGTTTAGGCGCCGCGCGATGGGCAGAAGTTTGGGGGCGAGTTGATCGAACAGCTGGCCAAGGGCCTCGAGGTCGCGAACTTGAACGTAGCGCTGATGGAGCAGCTGCGGGGAGTTGGAGGTCGTCATGCCGGGGTTTGCCACAGCATCCCGAATCGTTACGGGGTTCTTGGCATGTTCTTGGACCCTAGTTTGGCACGGCACAAGCGTGCGCTACTCTTCGATCTTGAACTGCAGTGGGCCGGAGCTCTCCCCGCTGAGGTCGAGGAGCTCTTCGAGCAACACGTGGTCGGTCTCGACCGTGAGGGTGACGAGGCTTGCCGGGATGCGCGAGATGATGATGCGGTAGCTGCCCGTGGTCTCGTCTTGGGTCCAACTGGACCATCGCGGAGTACGGTAGGCCTGATTTTTCCGGGGGAGGCGACCCTCGACTCTCTTGGCGTGACGGGTGATCGCGACCCGAAGCATGTCGGGGCTGATCCCGTCTGGCAACGAGAGGTCGACGGTGGCTGTTCGAAGGGGCGCCAGGAGGATCTGGAACTCGTGCTGGCCGGGCTCAAGATCAAGCGGCAGGAAGTGGGGGGTCTCGTAACCGGGTGCCGACGCCGAGATGTGGAGGAGGCCTGCCTGGAGGCCGGAGAAATGGAATTCGCCTTGAGCGACGGCGGTGTCGAGAGTCGCCGCCGGTAGGGGGTAAGAGGCGGGCCGCTCTGTCCCCGAGCCAAAGATGTAGTCGATCTCGATGTGCCCGTTGAGCAGAGTCTTGCCGGTGTTTGCGTCGCTGATTTTGCCTTTGAGGCTGGCCCGTTCAGCTTGGAACGGAGGCAACACAAAGTCGGCTTCGGTCGTCCCCGCGTCGAGCTGGGCGACAAGCGAAGGGCGCAGCATGTTCTGCCGATGGACAAGGACGCGCAGGGGGCCAACGGGCGTATTGCTCATGTTGAAATGCCCCGTGTTATCCGCATAGGTGTGAGCGGCGCGATCAAGAAGGCTCGCATCCTGATCCTGAGCAGGAATCATGCGCCAGTTCGCCTCGTAGTCTGCGTTCAGCGTGATCAGCGCGCCGGCCACAGGTGTCCCGTCTTCTTCGGTCACTTGGCCAGTGAAGTTAGCGCCACGCTGCAGCGTCACGTTCAGGGGATCGTCGGCTCGTTGATCGACGTCGAGGATGCGCCATGTCGCGGTCAGGAAGTCGGCGTGTGCCACACGCAGGAAGATGTCTAGCTGGTTGAGGGGGAGGTCCTCGGTGACCGCAAGGTCGAACAGGCCTTCGATATCGGTGTTGGCCTCCCCAACGACTTGACTGTTCCCGTCCCTTTGAACGACCAACTGCACAAGCGCACCGTGGATCGGGGCCGCGTCCTCGTCGGTGACCTTCCCAGGGAAGCGCGGGTAGGGCTGCAGCGTGACGGCGAGCTCTCCGCCCGGCGACTCGATCCGCGAGTTCCAAGTGCGTAGACCTTGCTTGTGAATTTCGATTGTCAGGGGTGCCCGTGGCATATCGGGCACCAAGAACGTGCCATCGGCCTCGGTGCTGAGGTCCCAGGCTTTAGGGAATGAGCGCAAGACGGAACCGCGGATGATGTTCAACGAGCTCAGCTCGTTGTCCAGCTTCATCGTGATGTCGGCGCCGTCGATCGGCTGGCCGTGGGTGTCGAGGACGCGCCCAGATTGGAGGGTCTGGGGGGCCAGGACTAAGGGCTCGATCCGCTCCTGTCCATCTGCTTTCAAGCGCCCACGCAGCTCGTTGACACTGACCATGCCGTCCTTGTGAGCCCGAATCGAAATCGGCTGGCCGACGTGCGTGAGGAGCGCGTATCCATTCGCACCGGTCAGCGCGGTTCGGTCGCTGCCTTCCAAGGACTTGTTGCGAAACGTCAGCTCGACGGTTGCCCCATTGACTGGCAGCAGGTCTCGACCCACGACCTGAATCCTAAGCTCCTTCCCCTTAAATGCCTCAATGGTCAGCGGCTTGACCTGCCCGACTCGAAGCCTCCCGCGCAGCCTGGCAAGTGCCGGCACGGTGGTGTCCGTTGCGAGCAAGGTCACCGAATCTTCGAGGACGCCGGCCTCCATCGGAATGGTCGCGAATCCCGAGCTGTCGGCGGTGTAGATCGTTGGCGCAATCGAGTCGTCGAGCAGCTCGCTGCGCAGGCACAGCCGAGCGCCGGACAGGGGCATCCGGTCTACGTCGCAAAGCACTTGAATCTGTAGAGCGCCCATGGGAACGGCGAGCTCGCTGTCCAAGCCGGCGGGCGTGGCGACCGCCGTCCTCGCGCCGCTTTCTGACTCCGCAACTTCCAGCGCGTCACGTGCCGGACCGGTTCTCTCGAGAGAACTGTAGAGCGCCGCCTTGTCCGGCGGCGGCAGGTCCTCTGATGAAGGAAGATTCGAGTGGAGTGCAAGTGCGAGGCTTGAGACTCCGAGTACAGCCGCTCCAGCCAGAAGCAACATGCCGCTACTCGTAAGCAGCCCGGAGGCGGCAACAGCGGAGCTAGCCCCGAGTCCCAGCTTCTTGTGCGCAGAGTCGAGAATCGTGCGGCGCAGCGGGCGGAGCCTCAGGCGCGTGTTGAGGCCCGCGAGCGGCGGAATAAAGGCAAGCGGACCGTAACTGGGGCGGAGCCGCGTGCGAAGCATGGCGAGCCCGCGATGCAAACGCACACGGAGATTCTCGCGCGAGATCCCCAATCTGGCGGAGAGCTGCGCGTGGCTCTCCTCGTCGAGCAGGCGACCTGCGACGGCCGATCTCACAGAGTGCGGCAGCTCTGAAATAGCCCCCAGGAGAGCTTCTTGGAACTCATCGAGTTCCAAAAGCTCCCCCGGTGACGGAGTTTCCCTCGGGCCGACGACCTCGGCAGGGAGCGGTTCATGCTCTTCAGCATGGGTTTGCCGCCAAACCTGCCGAGCGCGGTTGACAAGGATTCCGATCAGCCAGGGCGTGAGCGCCCGGGTTGAGTCGAACTGTTCGCGGTCGGCAATCGCGGCCAGAAACGTGCTCTGCAGCAGGTCCTCGGCCGAACTCCGGTCACGCGCTAGGCGATCAGCGATACGCAAAAGCGTCGGTGCGATCCGATCGAAGAGCTCTGCGAGCGCCTCGATATCGTCGTCGCCGCGGAATGCGGCGAACAGCTGATCAGGGGTCCTAGTGTCTTTTCGTGTCATCTACCCCGTATGGATTCGAGAGCCCGAATCGTTACAAGGAATCGAGGGAAATCATTTTGCGGCCTCGACGATAGCGATCATGCGCTCGAGGCTGGCCCGCGCGTGGACGATCAGCTCCTCGCGCTCGGCCCCGTCGAGGCGGTCGCGGCGCATCGTGATCTCGTCCACGCTGTCGCCGGCGAGGACGCGGTTGATGTCGGGCCCCTTGCCTTGGCGCAGCAGGTCCAGCATGCCGGCGAGGTGCGGCGGATCGTTGCGGCTCATCGTCGCGCAGCCGCAGCCGATGCTGCGGAACGGCGTGCCGGAAGAGTCCACCGCATCGGCGGGAAGATCGGCGAGGTGCATCACCTCGACACCGTGTTGGCGGCCTAGGTCGCGCGCGTTCTGGACGAAGTGGCCTTCGGTGCCGATCGCCAGTTTGTCGCCGGGCTTGGCGTCGAGCACGGCGTTCCACAGGAAGTCGGTCGAGCCCGAACCGTCGGCGGCCAAGACGGCATCGAGCGGCGCCTCCGGATGCACCAACACGCGCCAACCGCGCGCCTGCCACCACGCGCACATGTCCTCATTGAAGATCGTGTGCACGCCGCAAGACGAGCCCCACAGGATCATCTCGGCATCGGCAATCGCATCGAGCTCCTTCTTGTCGAGGTGAATCGCGCCGCGCTGCGGGTCGGGCAGCAAGTGCAGTTTGTCCAAGTCCATGCCGAGCTTCGCGGCGGTGTTGCGACCGAGGTGCTGGTCGGGCACGAAGACGATGCGCTTGTTCTTCTTGCGCGCCCACTCGACGACCAGGTGCGCGTTCGAGCTGGTGCACACCGCGCCGCCCGTGCGGCCCGCCAAGGCCTTGATGCGCCCGCTTGTGTTCATGTACGAGATCACAAGCAGGTCGTCTCCGAAGCGCTCCTCAAGCTGATCGAAGACGGGCAGCACCATGTGGTCCTTCGCCAGCATCTCCATCGTGCAGCCGGCCTTCGGGTTCGTGATCCACGTCTCTTGATCGTCGCGCGCCAGGAGCGCAATCGACTCGGCCATGAAGTGCACGGCCGACTCGACGATGACCTTCTTCTCCGGCATGTCGCGCGCCTTCAGCGCCAGCTTGTACGAGTCCGCGACGGCGCCACCATAGCGCTCGACCAACTTCACGATCTCGCCGCCCATGTAGAAGTGCGCCAGCAGCAGCAGGCTATCCCCGAAGTGATCGAGCGCCGGTGTCATGTACCGATCGAGGTACGCGTACACGGTGGCGGGGAGCCGATCGGGGAGCGCGAGGTACTCCTCGGCGTAGGGCTTGAACTCGGGCTGATACCAGTCGAGCGGCAGGTCGCTCTGGCAGACGGGCAGGTCGGGCTGCAGCTCGAGACCGAGGGTTGTGGACATCGGATCCGTGGGGAAGAGAAGAGGGAAGCGCGAGCCGGCGAAGGTCGCGTGAAGATGGGGGCCCATAGCGTAAGCTGGGCGCTTTCCGAATAGGTATGAGCTTCAAGATCCTCTCTGATTTCGACGGTGTCTGGACGAATCCGATCCAGGAAGCCGCGTCTGTGCGCCAGCTAATGGAGGCCGAGACCGCGCGCTCGGCGCGTGCGGACCCCGCCGTGGTGCAGCGCGACTTCGACGCGTTCCTGGCGCTGGCCCTTGCGCGGCCCGCCGAGCATGGCTGGGCCACCGAGGCCTTCACGGGCGGCCGTGTGACGGCATTTGTCGATGAGGACCCGTTCTGCGCCGGCAATGCGATCGCCGCAGTGTTGGGCGAGGTCGCGGAGGGTGCGTACCCGGTCGCCGACGAAGAGCTACTTCTGCGCGCCAAGAGCTACGCGAAGGGCATCCTCGAGCGCGGGTTCGGGACGGGGCTCGCGCGCATCAGCGACTTCGCCGACCACGCCTTCCTCGAGGCGACAGGGAACTATCAACGCGAGCACGGCCACGCGCTTGTGGCCGATGCGGCCGAGATCGCTGAGGCCTTGCTCGGCCTCGGCTGCGAGCTTGTTCTGGTCTCGAACTCGAGCACCGAGAAGCTCTTGAACTGGTTCCGCGCGGCGGGCATCGCCTGCCACGACGCCGACGATGCCGCCCCGTCTCCCACGTCGGTCCCCGCGCGCGGCTCGGCGGGCAAGTTCATCCTCGGCCCAAGTGACACGGCGCTCGAGCTCGCCGGTCGCCGCATCTTCCTGGACCGCCCGCGCTATCGCCGCGTGCTTGAAGCCGAGGCGCCCGACCTTGTGATCGGCGACGTCTTCTCGCTCGAACTCGCCCTGCCCGCGGCCATGCGCGCGGCGGGCGAGAGCGCCGCGCCAAGCCAGCTCGTCCTCCGCCGCCACAGCTACAGCCCGGCCTGGTCCGCAGACGAGCGCGCCGGCGGCCACATCGACCACGTCATCGAGCACCTGAGCGAGCTGCCCGCCCTCGTTGAACGCCTCCTCTCAAGCACACCCCAATAGCCCTGTTCCCCAAGATTCCATGAACGCGTCATCGCTGCTGCTTGCCACCCTCGCTGAAGAGGGGGCCACGGCCTTCGAGAAGTTCCTGCCGATCCTCGTCCTTCTGGCCGTAGTGACGGTCGTGTTAATGCGGCTTCCGCGCGCCGATCTTGGGGGGCACGAGCACTCGGCCGCCTTCCGCAAGCGCCGCGTCTTCAACTGGCTGCCGCTTGGCCTGACGTACGCCTTCCTTTATATGGGGCGCTACAACATCAAGGTCAGCCAGCACTTCTTTGGCGACATGCGTCTGGCGGACGGCATCACACCCATGATGACGAACTCGGGTTTCGCCGAGATCTTCTTCTGGGGCACGCTGACCTACGGCTCGTCGTTCTTGATCAATGGCCCGCTGACCGACCGCATCGGCGGCAAGCGCGCAATCTTGCTGGGCGCTGCGGGCGCCTCGCTGGCCAACATCGCGATGGGGCTTGTGACATGGGTGTTGGTGAGTCGCCCGGACGGCGACCTAGCGGCAACTCTGGGGCCCAACCTGGCCATCGTGTTCTCGGCGTTGTATGCCGTCAATATGTACTTTCAGAGCTTTGGCGCGGTCGCGATCGTCAAGTGCAACGCACCTTGGTTCCACGTGCGCGAGCGTGGTGTCTTTGGCGCGATCTTTGGCATCTTGATCTCGCTCGGGATCTACTTTGCTTTCGACTGGGGGTACATGATCGCGTCGAGCCAGCCTCTGCATTGGTTGTTCTTCGTGCCAGCGATCCTGCTGCTGGGCTTCTGGGTGCTCGACTTCTTCATCGTGAAGGACACGCCGGCACTCGCCGGTCTCGAGTCCTTTGACACAGACGACGCATCGTCCGGAGACGATGGCCCCGCGCTCTCAACTGCACAGGTGTTCAAGCGCATGTTCACAAACCCAGTGATCATGACCATCGCGCTTGTCGAGTTCTGCAGTGGCTTCATGCGCCAGGCGATCATGCAGTGGTTCCGGACCTTCGCGAAGCAGACCGACGACGCGCTGCACTTGGAGGGCACCTGGGTCTACGACAACTGGGGCGTGCTCTTGTGCGCGGCGGGCATTTTGGGAGGCGTGTTCGCGGGCACGATCTCAGACCACCTGTTCAAGTCACGGCGCGGGCCGGTGGCGGCCGTCTTGTATGGCTTGATGCTGGTCTCTTCGATCATCTTGGTGTTCACCTTCAAGTCCGACATCATGGTCTTTGGAGTCCACATCGCTGTGATCGAGGTCTTGGTCATCTTCATGTCGATGTGCGTCATCGGCGTGCACGGCATGCTGTCGGGCACGGCGAGCATGGACTTCGGTGGCTCGAAAAACGTCGGCATCGCGGTCGGCATCATCGATGGCTTTGTGTACGCCGGAACCGCGTTCATGTCGATCCTGTACGGCTTCATCTTGCCTAGCGACGTCGCCGATCCCGCGACGGGGATTGTGGCTGCGGCGGATCCCGACAACTGGCGCGTCTGGCCGCTCTCGATGATTCCGGTTGCGCTCGTTGGATTGTTCTTGGCCTCGCGCGTGTGGAACGCGACGCCCAAGAACAGCAAAAGCTGAGCTCAAAACTGCAAGCAGCCCCTCTTTGCGTCGTGCGAAGAGGGGCTGCTTTCGTTCATCGAGGCTTGATGCTGGCTTCCGGGGGGACGAAGAGGAAATGAAAGATCGTTTCAGAACCCTTCTGGGGCCATCCCTAGCATCAGTTCCTTGGATTTCGCATTTTCGCCACACGGAATCCAGCTAAGGGCATAGCGTTGATCGATAGAGGTGGAGACGCGACCCGGCCCGGTTGCGTGACTTGTTCAGATCCCCCTCACTTGACCCCCATGAGTCTTCACGACTCGCTGGAGCTCGGCATGTCAGAGACCCCCTTTGATTCCAACCGCGAGACCCTTGTTTTCGTCTACGGAACGCTCATGCGTGGCCAACGCAACCACAGTCTTCTGTTTGGTTCTCGCTACATCTCGGAAGGCCGCACGGGCCCCGAATTCGAGTTGGTCGACCTCGGTGACTTCCCCGCTCTGATTCCCACCGCCGAGGGCGATGAGGGCTTCAGTGTCTGCGGCGAGGTCTACGCCGTCGACCATGCGATCCTCGAGATCCTCGACGAGATCGAAGACCACCCGCGCTTCTACCGGCGCACGCCGACCGAGCTCGAAGACGGCAGCCTGGTCGACGTGTACCTGTTGACCGCGCACCAGGCCGCGTTCTATCCGCGCATCATCTCGGGCGACTGGCGCTCGAACGCGAAAGCGGTCTGACGCGAAGGCGACCTAGAAGGCTAGCGTCTCGACTGGGCCGGGGCGTGGGCGCAGCGGGATGCGGCGCAGCTCGGTCTCGCCGGCGAACAGAACAAGCGTCGTGGCGTGGTCGTTGACGCTGACCGCAGGGAAACCAGCTTCGCCTAGGGAGACGCTGGTCGAGCGAATCGCCGGGCCGGGCCTGTGGATGACGGCCATGAGGACCTCGCCGTCTGCGTCTAGCACTTGGAAGCGGTCCGCGGGGTCGCCGTCGGCAAGCTGCACGGTGAACTTGTAGATGAAAGGCACCGTCAGAACGAGTGGTTTCAAGTCAGCGAGCGCGGCGAGGTCCGTCCACTCTTTCGTGATCGTGAGGGGGCTCTCGGCGCGCAGGAACGCGACCCCGGAAGAGGGGGAGACGACCTTGAAGTGGCCCTGGTCGTCAGCCTTGAACTCGGTCAGGGCGAGCGGCTTCCGAGTCAGCGGATCGTCGGAGAAGTCGATCCTGAGCGAGAGCTTGGCGAACGCGACGGGATCGCCCTGCGTGTTGACGATGCGTCCTTCGAGGGTTACCGGTGTGAGGTTCTTGGGTGGGCGGATCGCAAGTCCCTTCGAGCCAGCGGCGAACGGGCGGACGTCGAAGGTCGCGACCTCTTGGCGGTTCCAGAAGCGCAGCGAGTAGTCGCGGTCGATCAGGCCGTCCAAGTGAAACGCGCCGGTGGGATCGAGCGCGACCGTTCCGAACTCGTCGACCTCCGAGTCGTTCTTGACGGTGAATTGTTCCAACGTCTTCAACGTCCAGCCCATGGCCGTTGAGTCGCTGAGCGTGACGAGCCAGCCTTCACCGGGCGGGCCGCCCGAGGTCGACAGGAGCTTGCCCGTGATCGAGAGCGACGGCGGGCCGAGGCGCACGATGACGGGCTCGTCTGGCTTAGCCAAGATCTTAGCGAGGGGAATCGTCGCGCCTTGGAGGCCCGCTTTGCCCGCAGCTAGCGAGATGCCGACGGGGTTGAAGTCGGTCAGCTCGAGGGTGAAGCGCCCGTCTCTGTCGCTCTTGGTTTCGACTTCGGAGAGGACAACGTCCGCGTTTGCTAGAGGCTGACCGTCGACGCCAAGAACGCGTCCGCTCACGATCGGATTCGGTGGCAACGGCACGGGTGTCAGCCGGATTGTGATGTTGGCTGTGGCGACTTCGGGCACGGCAAGCGTGACCGTCCGATAGCCCTCCTTCGAGACGCGGATCGTGTTGCCCTCGAAGCCGGGAACGCGCGGGATCGAGAAGCCGCCAAGCCGGGTGGTGAGTCCCCGCCAGCGAGTTCCGTCCCAGGTGTTTTGAAGCTTGATCGGGAAGCTGCGCAGGAGGCTGATCCCGCTGCCGGTGCCAACGGTCGCGCCGGTAAGCGGCTGCCCGCTGGAATCGAGGACCGTGCCCGAGATGGCGATTGTGGGCGCGAGCACAAGAACCACGTGTTCGGGATCGTCGAGCGGGCGCCCGCCGCCGACGAGGATCAGGTCTTCGGCGTCGAACTCGATCTCGAGTATCGGGTGGCTGTCACCGACGTGGTACTGCTTGAACTCGGCCGGCATCTCGATCTGCCACGCGCCCGTGTCCGTTGTGATCGAGGGCGTGACCTTGCGTTCGTGGGCGACGAGCCACTCGAGCCACGTCGTGTTCATGTTGAAGTAGTTCTCGGCGCGGAACATCGCCATCGGGTCTTCCCAAGCGGCGCGGATTCGCGCTTGCTGTTCGGGCGTGTAGGTCTCGATGTTGTCGAGGGCTCTTTTTGTGTCCGCCAGCATCTTCTCGGCTTGGCCCAGACTGCCCATCGCACTGCGTACGGGGATGCCGGCAAGCGGCCCGCCGTACTCGTCGAAGAGGTGCCCCTTCAGCGTGAACGTGGCCGTTGTTGCGGCGGCCCTGGCCGGCACGCGGGAGCGCTCGCTTGCAGCTTTCTGCAGAGGATCGGGCGTCACGTTGGCCGGCCTGATGCCGAGGTCGCCGGACATCGAGACGGGAATCGTTCGCGGGACTTGGTTGTGGGCGCCACGCCAAAGGGGGATGCCGAGGGCGACAAGGAAGACCACGAGAAGCGTGCCCCATACCAGGGGGGCGGAAGCTGCGAGCTGCACAGGGGGCTTGGCGCCCAGGCGAATCGAAGGTGGAAGGCCGCCGGTCGAATCGAATAGGGGAATCAGCGCGAGTCCCCATGCGCGGCGGTCGCCGTACTCTTTGTCGAGGCCCACGCGCAGCTTCTCGAGCCCGCGCGTGATTTGCGTGCGGACGGTCGGCACGGGTCGATTCAGAGCGTCGGCGATATCGCGCGTTGAGTGGCCTTCGAAATAGTGCAAGAGAAGGACTTGGCGGTAGGGCTCGTCCAGTTCGAGCACGCGCGTGGCGAGGTCGCGCTGCAGGCTGGCGCGCTCGACTAACGTGTCGGTTGCGGGCTGCGCTTCGGTGCGCGCGGCCTCGTGTTCGCGTGCGGTCCGGCGCGCAGTGCTGCGGAAGCGGCTGGCGTTCAGGTTGCGCAGGACGGTGCCCAGCCAGGCGCGCGGGTTGCGTATGTGCCTGGGTGGCGACTCGACCGCGGCGACGAGCGTGTCTTGGGCGAGGTCGTCGGCGTCGAAGGGGTCACTCACGAGCTCGCGCGCCATGCGCCGCACCCAGTCGGACTGGGCTAGCAGCTGGGCGATGATCTCGGCGTTCGGGGTGGTGATGGGGGCTTTCGGCATCGGCACGTTTAGAGTCGCCGCGGGCAGGCTCCGCGACTCATCCAATTGCTGATTTTCTGTCCAGGTCGGAAACCGATGCGGGCGCCTCCCTCAAAACTTGAGGAAGGCGCCCGCATCCGTTCTTGTGACTTGGCCTAGCCGAGGAAGGGGTAGCGCCAGTCGGTCGGCGGCACGAAGGTCTCTTTGATCGTGCGCGGGCTGACCCAGCGCAAGAGGTTCAGGATCGAGCCGGCCTTGTCGTTCGTGCCCGAGGCGCGCGCGCCGCCAAACGGCTGCTGGCCAACGACTGCGCCCGTGGGCTTGTCGTTGATGTAGAAGTTGCCCGCGCTGTAGCGCAGCGCTTTGGTGGCCTGGCCGATTGCCGTGCGGCTCTGCGAGAACACGGCGCCCGTCAGGGCGTACGGCGAGGTCTTGTCAACCATGTCGAGTGTCTCGAGCCACTTGGCATCGGACCAGTTCGAGTCGTCGTACACATAGACGGTCAGCACGGGGCCGAACAGCTCGGCCTCCATGGTCTCGTAGTTCGGCACCTTGGCTTGGATCACGGTCGGCTCGATGAACCAGCCTTTCGAGTCGTCGCACTTGCCGCCCAAGACGACCTCGGCATCGTTCGATGCCTGCGCGCGATCGATCGCGGCTTTGTTCGTGTCGTAGGCGGCTTGGTCGATCACCGCGCCCATGAAGTTCGAGAAGTCGCGCACGTCGCCCATCTTCACTTCGGCGAGCTCGGCCGCGAGGATGTCCTTGACCTCGCTCCACAAGCTCGCCGGCACGTAAGCGCGCGAGGCGGCCGAGCACTTCTGGCCCTGGTATTCGAACGAGCCGCGCAGCATCGCAATGGCAAGCACGCGCGCGTCCGTGCTGGGGTCGGCCACGATGAAGTCCTTGCCACCGGTCTCGCCAACGATGCGCGGGTAGCCGGCGTAGTTCGCCATGTTCTTGCCGACCATGTCCCAGATGCCGTTGAAGACACGCGTCGAGCCGGTGAAGTGCAGGCCCGCGAAACGGCGATCGCAGATCACCTGCTCGGCAAGCTGTGCGGCTTGGCCCGGCACGAAGTTGATCACACCAGCGGGCACGCCGGCTTCGCGCAGAAGCTCGGCCAGGTACCAGTTCGACAGGATCGTTGTCTTCGACGGTTTCCAGAACGCGGTGTTGCCCATCAGCGCTGGTGCGCTGGGCAGGTTGCCCGCGATCGACGTGAAGTTGAACGGCGTGAGAGCGAAGATGTGGCCTTCCAGCGGACGGTGCTCGAGGCGGTTCCACATGCCCGGGCTCGACTCGGGCTGCTCGGCGTAGATGTCCTGTGCGAACTTGCAGTTGAAGCGGAAGAAGTCGATCAGCTCGCAGGCCGAGTCGATCTCGGCCTGGTGCACGGTCTTCGACTGGCCCAGCATCGTGGCGGCGTTCACGCGATCGCGGTAGGGGCCCTGCAACAGGTCGGCGGCCTTCAGGAAGATCGCGCAGCGATCGTTCCACGGCATCTGCTCCCAATCGCGTGCGGAGCTCTCGCAGGCGTCCAAAGCCGAGGCGATCTCGCCGGGGCCTGCGAGGTGGTAGTTGCCCGTCACGTGTGCGTGATCGTGCGGCATGACCATGGGCTTCGTGTTGCCGGTGCGGACCTCTTGACCGTTGATGTACAGCGGAACGTCAAGCTGGAGGTTCGCCTGGCGTTCGAGCTCGAGCTCGATCGAGGCGCGCTCGGGGCTACCGGGGGCGTAGCTCTTGACCGGTTCGTTGACGGGCGTCGGGACGTTGAAGCTGCCGTGGGTCATGGCTTGTGGGCGCCGCTCGGGCGTCCATCACGGGGTGTATTGGGCTTGTTTCGGGTCCAAAGGAAGCCGCGTGGGGCTTGCCTTAGGGCGCGCTCAGGCGGCAGGATATTCGATGCTGACCTATGCTGTCGATTGAACTTGGCCCAACTCGGGCCTGCGAACAGCATTCCTTTGATTTCCTTACCGTTCGGAGCCCCTCATGCGCGCGTTCTTCCTTCTTGCTCTCTTGTGCAGTTCGTGTCTCTCGGCTCGCCATGATGCCGAGCCCATGGCCGAGACCGTCGCCACTTCGCAGCCCGCCGAGGCTCAGAAGGCCTCCAAGAAGCCGAAGGTCGACTTCGAAGGGCTCGAGTTTGCTGTTGCGTCTGCCGAGCGGCGCGTGCGGGCTGGCGAGATGGCCGGCATGATCCAAGGCCGCGAGGCGGAGAAGAAGGTGCAAGATGCCGAGCTGGAGGCAGCCAAGGCGATCAGCGCTCTTGAGCATCTTGAGGAGTACACGATCCCGCGCCGCTTGGCCCAGGAAGAGCTGAGTCTCGATCGATCGCGCGGGCGCCTCTCGGACGCCGAGGCCGAGCTGCAGCAGATGCGCGACATGTATAAGGATGAGGAGTTTGCGACCAGCACGAAAGAGCTCGTGATCACGCGCAGCGAGCGCAATGTGGATCAGCAGAAGCGCGGCCTCGAACTGGCGGACGCGGCGCGCGAGGACCTCGAGGCCTTCGAGCTGGCGCGCGATCGTGAAGACGCTGTGCGCAAGGTCGAGGATGCGATGAGCAAGGTCGAGGTGGCGAAGATGCGCCTCGACGAGACGATGACAGGGCTTGAGACCAAGGCGCTGGATGCGGCCGAGGCCGTGCGCAAAGCGAAGCGTAGTTTGGCCGAGGCGCGTGCGAAGGCCGAGGCCTCCGCATGAGACGCGCGGGCCTCGCGGCTTGCCTCTTCCTCTTCGCCGGAAGTGCGGTGGCGCAGGAAGACGTGCCGCTCGAGAAGGACAATCAGGGCATTCCCGAGACGATGACGGCCGAGGAGGCCGGTGTGGCGCAGCGGCGCGCGCTGGCTTGGATGGTGGAGTACCAGAACAAGGATGGGTCGTTCGCGTCACCCGTGCCCGAGGCGTTGATCGAGTCGGGCTTCGCGCCTGAGACATTTTATGCGTGGCAGGTCGCGTCGGTGGGCCTCGCCATCCGCGCGTTGATGGTGTCGCCCGAGACGAAGGAGCGGCGCGCTAGCTTGGACGCGGCCGCGCGTTGGTTCTTGACCACGCGGCTGCCGAAGCGCGGCGACAACTGGGACGTCGACTATGTCTGGACGATGATCTACGGCATCGACGCGACAGTCGCGCTTGCGGACGACGAGCGCTTCCAGAAGGACGACTGGCCCGCGCTGATCAAGAAGCGCGGCGCCGAGTGGGTCGACTTGCTCGAGCGCAACCAGAGCTACTCTGGCGGTTGGGGGTACTACGACGATCCCCCGTTCACGCGGCGCCCGAAGTGGGGCACCGTGTTTGCAACCGCGCCGGTGCTGCCGCCCTTGCGCCGCGCGATCGAGCTGGGCTGGGCAAAGGACGAGGCGGCGGCCAAGAAGACCTTGGCACGCGGGCTCGAATACGTGAACCGGTGCGCGCTTCCGAACGGCGCGTACGCGTACGACCTCAGCATCATTCCGCGCGTGGGCGGCGAGTCGATCAACGATATCAAGGGCTCGCTCGGTCGCATTCAAGTCGGCAACTGGGCGCGTCGTTTGATGGGGGACGAGCGCGTGACCGACGATACGATTCGCGAAGGGCTCGAGGCGTTCATCAGAGAGCACCGCTTCTTGGATGCGGCCTTTATGCGGCCGATTCCGCACGAGGCGTACTACGCGAACGCGGCGTACTTCTATCACTTCGGGCACTACTACGCGTCGCAGGTGATCGAGCTGTTGCCGAAAGAAGAGCGCGCCGCGTGGCACGCGAAGTTGCGGCCGCATCTGGCGAAGACTCAGCGCAAGGACGGCAGTTTGACCGACTTCCTGGGAACTGGCTACCTGCGGGTCGCCAGCACGGCGTTCACCGTGATGGCACTCGAGGCCGGCCGCGACGACTAAGGTGGCGTGACCGGACCGAAAGGTCCGGTAGATGCTCATGGTTTGGAGCCACTCGGTGAACCCGAGTGGGCTCCAGATCGTTAGCCTGTTCCTATGAGCACCCGGATCCTCCTTCAGAGCTTTCTCGAGCCGCGCCTTGGCGAGGCCGAGCGCACTTGGCTAAGCGCCGCAAGTGATGAAATCGAAGCGGGCGTCGATGAGACGCGCTTTGGACTTCTTCTGTCCCTCGCCGCACGCAAGCTGGGCTTTGCCGCGCGTGAGACCTGGGCTTTGGAGAAGAGCGAGCTCGACTCCGCCGCCACGCTGATCGAAGGCTGGTCGCCCGAGCGCTGGACGCCGCTTGAGGCCGCGCGCGTGGTCTTGGTGGTGAGTCGCAGCGACCTGATGCAGCCGTCCGGGCCCGCCGCGATCGAGTCGGCCTTTCGCTTCGCCGATGAGGGCGAGCTGTGCGCCCTCTACCGCAGCTTGGCGCACCTGCCGCAGCCGGCCGCCTACGTCTGGCGCGCGGCCGAGGGCTGCCGCACGAACATGGTTACGGTCTTCGAGGCCAACGTGTGCGACACGCCGTTCCCGGCGCTGCACTTTGATGCGGTTGCCTTCAATCAAGCTGTGATCAAGGCCGTGTTCATCGGCGCGCCGCTCTGGCGGCTCTGGAGCCTCGACCGGCGGCTGTCGGAAGAGCTCGCGCGCATGGCTCTAGACCTGATCGACGAGCGCAAGAGTGCGCACCGCTGCGTGCAGCCCGACCTCTGGATGTGCCTTGGCACGTTCGGCGGCGAGGCAGGCTTGGCAGCCATCGAAGCCGAGGTCGCGCCGCATCTGGAAACCGGCTCGTCGTTGGGCGGTACTGAACAGCACCCTCTCGATGGTGCGCGCGCTGCCGTCCTGGCCCTGGGCCGCGCGGGCATGAGCGCGCGCTTGCGCGAGCTGGAGGCCACAGCCCCAGACTTCCTCGCGGCCGAAGCGACGCTAGCCCTTGCGGGCGGCGCCAACCAACTCACTTGGGCTCGTTTCGATCCGCGCTGCGGACTCAGCGAGCTCCCGAAGACCCCTGCATGAAATCATGAAGTCCTATTTCGATCCGCACATTCACATGTCGTCGCGTACGACGGACGACTACCAAGCGATGGCCGACGCCGGGATTCGCGGCGTGATCGAGCCCGCGTTTTGGCTGGGCCAACCGCGTACGACGGTGGGCTCGTTCATCGATTACTTCGCCAGCCTGATTGGATTCGAGCGCTTCCGCGCCAGCCAATTTGGGATTCAGCACTACTGCACAATCGGGCTGAACTCGAAAGAGGCGAATGACGAGGGCCTTGCGCGCGAGGTGCTCGACATTCTGCCGCGCTATGCGCTGAAGGAAGGCGTTGTGGCGATTGGCGAGATCGGGTACGACGAGATCACGCCCGCCGAAGAGAAAGCCTACGTCGAGCAGCTGCAGTTCGCCGTCGAGCACGACATGGTTGTGATGGTGCACTCGCCGCACCGCGACAAGCACCGCGGCATCTTGCGCTCAATCGACGTTGCCGCCGAAGTTGGCGTGCCGATGCACAAGCTCGTGATCGACCACAACAACGAAGAGACGTTCAAAGACGTGCTCGATCGCGGCGCGTGGGCTGCGTTCACGATCTACCCGCACACGAAAATGGACGCCGTGCGCATGGCCGACGTGATCGAGGCGCATGGCTCCGAGCGCATGATTGTGGACTCGTCTGCCGACTGGGGGATCTCGGATCCGCTCGCGGTGCCGCGGACGGCGAAGCTCTTGGAAGAGCGCGGCGTGGATGCCGGCGTGATCAAGGCGGCGACGTGGAGCAACGCGCTCGCGGTCTATGGCCAGTCCGGCCAACTGGACCTAGATCGCTTGAACGGCGATGTGGCGGTGGATCAACGCGAGCTGTTTGGCGACTCCACGATCCTGCGTGGCCAAGACCCGCGTGTCGATCAGACTGCGGGAGCGCGCTCGTGACTGTCGAGCGCCCCAAACAAGTGATTGGCGAGATCGTCTGGCGCGACTTGACGGTGCCGCATGCGGAAGGCGTGCGCGACTTCTATCGCGACGTCGTGGGGTGGGAAGCTGTCGATCACCCGATGCCGGCGCCCGAGGGCGGCGAGCCATACGCCGACTACGTGATGCAGACGCCGCCGGGGCCCGGTGCTGGTGACGCCGTCACCGGCATCTGCCACGCCCGCGGCAGCAACACCGGCGTTCCCGCGCAGTGGCTGATTTACGTGCGTGTCGCGGACTTGGATGTCAGCGTCGAGCGTGCCGTAAAAGGCGGTGGTGAGCTTGTGCAAGGACCGCGCGACATGGGCAACGGCCGGCTTGCCGTCGTGCGCGATCCGGCTGGCGCGGTGATCGGCCTCTGGGCCGACTGAGCGCCTCGATGGCGGCATCCAAACGCATCCTCGTGGTCGAGGACGAGCCGGACCTTGCCGAGCTCTACTCGCTGCACCTTGGTGATGCGGGGTATGCGGTCACGGTCGAAAACGACGGCGCGGTGGGCCTCGAACTGGCGCTTGAGGACGGCGGCTCGCACTTCGATCTGGTCATGTTGGACCAGATGCTGCCCGGCGTGGACGGGCTTGAGATCTGCCGGCGCGTGCGTGCGCTTGAGCGCTATGTGCCGATCCTGTTCCTGACCGCGAAGGGCTCCGAGCTCGACCGCGTGCTGGGGCTCGAGCTGGGTGCCGACGACTACCTGATCAAGCCCGTCAGCTTGCCCGAGCTTGTCGCGCGCGTGCGTGCGATCTTTCGACTGACCGCCTCCTTGGGAGCGCGCGATGCCGCGGCGCAAAACGAGGGCCGCTTCGAGCTCGGCGACTTGGTCATCGACCTGGCGCGACGTAGCGTTGTGGTTGCGGGTCAGGCGATCGAGCTGACCGCGCGGGAGTTCGACCTGCTCTTCTTCCTCGCCAAAAGCCCCGGCCGTGTCTACTCGCGCGATCAGTTGGTGGAAGGCGTTTGGGGACTGGGATACGAGGGCTACGAGCACACCGTCAACTCGCACATCAACCGCCTGCGCAAGAAGCTGGGCGGCGCGGATGCGGCCGAGCTTGTCGAGACCGTGTGGGGCGTTGGTTATCGCTTTCGCGAGGTGAGCGTTTGAAGCACGCGTCGCTTCGTTTTAAGTTGGGGCTCCTGTTGGTCGTCCTCTTCACCATCGTTGGTGCCGGAGTTTTGGGCGCGGTGTTGAGTGGCGCGGGGCACTACTCGGACGAGGTCAATCACCGGCTGAACCGCGAGGCCGCCGCGCACATCGTCGGCACGATTGACCCGTTCATGCCCGATGGGGCCGTCAACAAGGAGGCGTTGAAGGGCGTCTTCATGGACGTGATGGTCGTGAACCCAACCCTTGAGGTCTACCTGATCGACACGGCGGGCGCGGTGCTCGCCTACGACGCGCCCGAGGAGAAGATTCGGCGCCGCGTCGTGGATGTGACTGCGGCGCAGAAGTTTATGGGTTTGAGCGGCCTCGAGCTCGTCTTGGGCGACGATCCGCGCAGCCTGCAGGGGAGGAAGCCGATCTCGGTTGCCGAAGTGCAGAAGGATGGCGCGCTTGCGGGTTACCTGTACATCATCCTGGGCGGCGAGGCCTTTGACGGCGCCGTGGGGGCTTTGCAGGAGAGCTACATCTTGCGGTGGGGCACGGCCTCGATCTTTGGGGCGTTTCTGGTCGCGGCCTTGGCCGGGCTCGGTGCTTTGGGCGCGTTGACGCGGCCGCTCTTGCGACTGAGTTTGGCGATGCAGGACTTTCGCGAGGATGGGCTTGCCGAGCCGCTTGAGGTCTCGACGTCGGACGAGATCGGCGCCTTGACGGAGGACTTCAACGAGATGGCTGCGCGCATCGCCGAGCAGGTCGAGCTGTTGCGCGTAACGGACGAGGAGCGCCGGCAGTTTGTGGCGAACATCTCGCACGATCTGCGCACGCCCACGGCGACGGTGCAGGGCTACCTCGAGACGCTTCTGATCAAGTCCGAGACCCTCGCCATAGCTGAACGCGAGCGCTACTTGCGCATCGCGCTGGGGCAGGTCGAGCGGCTAGGGAAACTTGTCGACGAGCTATTCGAACTTGCACGCCTGGAGGCGCGCGACGTCGAGCCCGAGTTCGAGCGCCTTGCGCTGGCCGAGCTCGCCTCGGACGTAGTTGCCAAGTACCGCGGCGCAGACGGCGCCGTGAGCATCGAGCTCGAAGTGGGGCCTGGCAGTCTCGAGGTCGAAGGCGATGTGGGGCTGCTCGAGCGCGTGTTTGACAACCTGATCGACAACGCGCTCTCGCACTCGCCGGAAGGCGGGGTCGTGAAGGTGGGCATCCGCGCGGTGCGCGTGCGGAAGACCGGCGCCAAGTGGATCGAAGCACGGGTTGCGGATACGGGCGCGGGTGTGCCCGAGGACAGCCGCGAGCGGATCTTCGAGCGCTTCTATCGAGGCGAGGACCCGAAGGGCGCGGGCACCGGCCTTGGGCTTGCGATTGTCAAGCGCGTGGTCGAGCTGCACGGCGGGACGGTTGGCTTGGAAGCGGCTTCTGTTGGAGCTGTGTTTCTGGTGCGACTGCCGAAATCGGGGAAGTGATTTCGTCGTGATCTTTGCGTGAGGAGTGAAGCGGATCATCTGCGCATCAGTTGATCCGACACTCCAACCTCAAACGTTCCCGATGAAAGCACTCCTCTCGACCGCTGGTCTTCTTCTCGCCGCAACCGCTACCGCCCTGATCGTCAGCTCGGACTCTGCCGAGAGTCAGACACAAGGCCCGACCATGGGCACCTACTCTGTGACTGTGACGAACCTGACGCGCAGCCAGATCTTCTCGCCGGCACTTGTCGCTACGCACCGTGGCGCGGCCTCGATGTTTGAAGCCGGTACCGCGTCCGGCACCGACCTTCAGGCGCTTGCCGAAGATGGCAACAACACGCTTCTCATGGCGGCGCTCGCCGCCGACACCAACGTCTTCGACGTGCAGTCGGGCACCGGCATGATCCACCCCGGCATGTCCGAGACGATCATGGTCATGGCCGACACCGCGCACCCCTTGTTGTCGGTGGCCGGCATGATGGTCTCGACCAACGACACCTTCATGGGCATCGATGGCATGTTCCTGCCGCTGCGTGGCAAGACCGTGCTGGCGAACGCCTATGACGCGGGGACCGAGTTCAACTCGGAAGACTGCGCGTTCATTCCCGGCCCGCCGTGCGGGAACGGTGGCGTGCATGACCCGGCACCGGCCGAGGGCTTCATCTACATCTCGAACGGCCTGCACTCGGCCGCCGGCGCGGCGAGTGTGCCCGAGGCCGAGTACGACTGGGACGGTCCCGTCGCGCGCGTCGAGATTCAGCGCCTGTAAGCGCTACTCGAGACGCAGCAGACTGACGTCGCTGCTGTGATTGTTGGCGACGGCGAGCTCGGGCTTGCCGTCGCCATCTGTGTCTACGAAGGCTAGGTCCATCGCGCCGCGCTGCGTGCCGAGGCGCCAGCTCTTGGTCGGCAAGCCCGTGCCGGGTGTCCCGTGGAAGCTGTCGACGCGGTAGGCGTACTGGCTTGTGGCGAAGAGCTCGTCGGCGCCGTCGCCATCGAGGTCGCGCGCGACAAGGTGGAAGGCCTTGGGCCCGATGGTGAGCGGCGGCAGGCCGCGCCATGACGGCGAGTCCGGACCGGGGCCGAGCCACAGCGCAATGTGGCCGGGCTGGTTGTCGGTGGAGCCTTGGCTGAGGATCGCGAGGTCGACGGCTCCGTCCGCGTTCAGGTCGCAGGCAACGAGGTCCTTCGGCGGGCGGTCGAGGGTGAGCTCGCCCGCCAAGAGCAGCGCTTGGTCGCGCGGCGTGCCCATTTTCGCGACGGCGAACAAGCCAACGCTGGCGCCTTCGCCGTCGGCCATGCCCACGGCCACACCGATGAGCTTACCCGCGGCGTTGCGCACCGGCGCAAGGGGCCCGGGCGCGCGCTCGAGTGGCAACCTGAAGACCACCTCGGGGGTGAGGCGCGTGCCGTCCGCGCTCGATGAAGTGGGCTTGAGCTCGATCAAGACAAGCGCGCGGCCGCCTTGATCCGAGACGAGCGCGAGGTCCGTGCCCGTGCCCAAGTCGAGCGGCAGGAGCGCAGTTGCCTCTTCGGCGATGACCCCGCGTTCGTCGTCCACGATCAGCGGGCGCCACGGGCCGCCGGGGGCGGTGAGCTCGAGGCCAAACAGGCGCGTGCCCTCGGCGGACTGCTGCAGCATGAGGAGCTCGGCGCCCGGCTTGCCATTGAGCTCGGCGGCGGCGATCTCGTCGCACTCAGGCGGCAGCGCGGGCGAGCTCTTTGGTGTCGGTGGAGCGAGCCCACGTGGGCTGCCGCGCAGGAGGCTGCCCGAGTCGGTGAGACCCGACAGCAGGAAGACATCGTCCATGCCGTCGGCATCGAAGTCGCCCGTGGCCATCGAGTGCGGCGCCTGCGTCGCGGGCGTGTACGGAGCTCCCGCGAAACCGCCGAGGCGCTTGTCCGCGGTTCGCGCGGCGCCGAAGAAAACCGACACGGCACCGGCCTCGGGATTCGTCGTGACGAGGTCGGGAAAGCCGTCGCCGTCGAGGTCGCCCGCGGCGCTGTTCCACGGTCCCGCGCCGGCGTACAGCGCGTTCACATCGCGCGGCCCGTCGGGGCCGAAGTCGCCCATGACGCTGACGATCTGATCGAGAAGGTGCGTGGCCAAGAGCTCAGGGGAGCCATCGCCATCCAGGTCGGCAAGCGCCAGGTCGACAGGCATCGCGCCGGCCTTCCAGATCACCGGTGGCGTCGGTTCGGCGTTTGGCTCGAAGTACTCGGCGAGCCCGCCCAGCCGGCCGATCCCTAGGCAGGCGACCGAGCGATCGCCGAAGAGCGCCACGACTTCTTCGTCGCCGTCGCCATCGAGGTCGAGCACGGCGAGGTCACGTGGGATGCCACCGAGCTCGATGCGCGCCGCTTGCCCGAGGCTGTGTGTCTCGCCGTCCCAGCCGGCGCGGAAGAAGACAAGGTCTTGGCCAGCCTGGGAGGCGACGATCAGGCCGCCGCCGGCAAACGCGACGGCGGTGGCGAGCGGGTCCGGGAGCGGGGCTTCGAACTCGAGCGTGCCGTTGTGGTAGATCTCGAGGCAGGCAGCGGTTGTGGCGACTGCGATGCGCTCGCCGCGCCCGGTGGTCCAGCTGGATTCTCCGACGGCGAGGGCGCGGGGTTTGGCGGTGAGCGCGAGGCGGCGCACCTCGGCAAGACCGCCGGGGCTATTTGCGTACCAGACGAGCTCGTGCGTGGTCCGCGTGGCGATCAGGACCTCTTGGCTCGTACCCGCCGTCACGAAGAGGGGGCCGAGGCTGTAGGGCTCGACGTCCACAAGCTGGGGGGCGGGAGAAGGGCCGAGCGAGGGGTCGAGGCCCGTGAACACCGCAAGCTTGCCGGGCGATTCGGTCAAGACGATCAGGCTGGCGGGTCCCGCGTCCTTGGCGCCGAGGTGCCCGACGATGAGCCCCTTGGGACCTCCGCTCAGGCCGAGCTCAAGCCGGGCCGCTTCGATGTGGGACGGCGCGATGGCGGCGCTCGCGACCTGCAGGGCGAGGGCTAAGAGGAAGGGGCTCATGGGGAGCCATTGTAGGCCGGTCGCGGGGCTCTTGTGCCGCTACCGTTTGCCCTGCGAGGCCCAACTTGGTTGCGATGGCCAAATTTTTCCGTCATGCGCGGCGATCCGCGCCTCTCCGGAAAGCCCAGCAGGTCGGGCTAAAAACGCGCATTCGTGACACATCGGAGACGCATCGGTCCCGTTCTGGGCCAACGATGCGCCGAATTCGATGCACAGACGACAACCTTTTGACACGATGGGATTGTTCGATCAACCCGCTCGCTGGGCCGGTTGGATCGCCGCTGGTTGTTCCCCTCAACTGCCCTATGCCTCGAAACCGCCTTCTTTGGGTCGCGCTGTGCGCGCTCCTTGTTGTTCGTGTCTTGCTTGTCCTCTCGCGGATGGACGAGGTCGAGCTAGAGGTCTATGGCGGCAGCCTCGCAGCCGCATGGCGCGGCGGCATGCCGCTCGACCCCACGCAACTGCCGATCATCGTGCACCTGCGCGGCTCCTACGTGATGGGACTCTTGGTGACACCCATTTACGGCCTGTTTGGGGGCAGCCTCTGGGCCCTTAAGGTGCTGGCCGTGACTTGGAGCCTGGGCACCCTGGCGCTTCTGTTCCTGTCCTTTCGAGCGGTCCTCGGTGACGTTGCGGCCCTCGCGGGCGGGCTCGCGTACGTCTTCCTGCCGCCTTCCTTCCAGATGGTGGACATCCTCTTACTCGGCAGCCACGGGGAGACGATCCTATTCATCGGGGCGGGGCTCCTGTTCGTTGTGACACGCCAAGCCGAGAGCGTCTCGAGGTTACGCAACACCTGTTGCTTCGGCGCGCTTCTGGGTTTGGGTTTCCTCTTCAGCATGCAGTTCCTGGCGGTCATCCCCGCGCTTGTGATTGCGTGGTGGGCACGCGCCGCTCAACTGGGTGAGGGGCCTCTTGTGATCCGCAAAAGCATGACGGTCGCCGTGCCCGGATTCGGCGCGGCGGGTCTGTACTTGATGTTCGTCGCGCCGGGTCTCTCCGAGACCGTGCCGATGTGGTGGCAGTTCGCGCTCGTTGGCCTAGTTCTGCTGGGCATCTCGGTGCGCGTGCCCGGTCTGCGCCTGCTTGCGGTTCCCGGCGCCTTCCACTTGTTCGCGGCCCCCACGCCGTGGCTGACGCGCTCGACCGACATTGTCAATCAGAGCCTCGAGAGCCGCATTTTGCCCGAGGGGATCGGCGCGTTCTTCAGCAAGCTTTGGCACGCGATGGCCGTGGAGTTCCCCGACTCGTGGTTGTTCGACCCGTTCGGTGGGCCGGTTGCCAAGTGGCTGTTTGGCATCGTCATGACCCTCGCTTTTGTTGTGACCCTGCGCCGCGCGTTGCAGTGGGACCCATTGGCGATCTTCCTGGTGCTGCACCCGATTGGGTTCTTCATTCTCTATGCGGCGACCGATCTCGAGATTCGGACGAACATTCCGTTGGATGGCATGGGCAGCCGCTATTTGATGCCGGTCCTCGCGAGTGTCACCGGCTGGTTTGCGATCCTGGTTCACGAGGCCCTGGCGCACGGGCGGCGTCCCTTGGCCTGGGGTTTTGCCGCGGCGCCGGTGTGCGCGGGCATCCTTGGGCTCTTGCCGCTGATGCAGCCCTCGATCGCTTTTGGGCAGCCGACCCCACGTGGTAGCCGTCTGCACTACTTCAACGATCACTTTGCCTTTGCAGGGGGCGAGGATCTCGAGCAGCGCCTCGCGTGGATCGAGCGCATCGATCCGGACTGGGCTGCGTTTCGGCCCGGGTATTACACCTCTGCGATCTTCCTTCCGCCGCCGGAAGAAGCTCCTGCCGAGTCCTTCCTGAACGCCTTGCAGGAGACGACGGCGACGCCAGAGCCGCTGCGCAATTACTTGCTCTTCTATTTGGGGTACCGCGCAATGGAAGCCCGGCTCTTGGCGGACCCGGTCGTTCGGGATGCCACGCGGAGTCTGGTCACCCTGGAAGAGCTGCCCTGGTTTGCGCGTGGGCTTGGCGCGGCCAACATGGGGAGCTCGATGCTGAGGTCGGCACAAGGCCGCGCCTCGGACGAAGCGGTGACTGTGGACTTTCAGTTCCTGCGGAAGATGTCCCCCTTGTGGCGAGGATACGCGGCTCAAGGGGCGGGTTTTGCTGCGGGGGCTCTTCTGACTCCGTTCAACCAAGTGCCGATGGACTCGATGCTGTTGGCCGAGCAGGGGCTCCGAGGGGCGGACCGGGACAACTTCTTCATCGGGCTCGCGCTGGGGTACCGCACGCACTACATCGAAGAGACCTGGTGGGTGCCTGAGCCGGGCGCGCTGCGGGTCGAGAACATGTTGGGCGCAGACGCTCGAGCCGCTTTCCGGCGGGGGTTGATGGAGCCCGTGGATGTCTATCCCAAGCCCGATGTGGCTCTCGATTTGGTCGGGAACTAAGGCTTGCGTTGACACCGGCCTGCGGGGAGTCGGCGCGCGTTTGTCCGCGCTTGACTAGAATGCCCACCATGCTTGGTCTTCGCTTTCTTGTTCCCATGGCGCTGTCGCTAGCTTGCGCCGCCGCTCTGCCCGCAAACCCGGCCGCGAAAGAGCCCACGCGCGAGGCCATCGCGGTGTTTGACCTGTGCGACAACGGCGACTTCGCCATGCCGTTCTGGGCGCCGGCCGAAGCGCGCCTCGGCACAGGGATTCCTTGGTGGCGCAAGCGCGGCGGCAGTCCGCGTCTTGTGGACGGCGCGCTGGAGACCGGGGCGGGTGATGCGGTGTCACAGCCGCTCGCGACGTTTGCTCCGTTTGTCGCGGCGGATCCGGGCGGCAGCGGATCGCCTGGGCTTGTGCTGCGCGGACGCGTGGCCGGCGAGGGGCTACTGATCGTGCGCGATGGGGCGGGCCGCGAGGCGCGCTTTGCGCTTGGCGAGGGGCGCAGCGCCGGGATGCAGGCCTTCGCGATTCCCGCCGTGAAGCTCGAGGACGCAGCCGGTCAGCCACTTTCGCGCGGGCGACTCGAGGTCGAGCTGCGGGGGCTCGGCACAGGGGCGCGCTGGGATGACATCGAGTTTTGGGTTCCGCTGCCGGCGCCGACCGAGGCTGAGCTTGCGGCCGAGCTCCGCACCCAAGTCGCGCGGATCATCAAGGTTGTCGAGGCGCGCGGCCTCGATCGCGCCGGGCCACGCCCGACGACCTTTGTCGTGCAGGGCTACGACGTCGTGACCGGCGAGAGCCTTGGTGATGCTGCCTTGAGCCCGGCGGGCGTCGGGGTCTTCTACGAGACGCTGCTGGACCTGGTCGCGCTCGACTCGCTGAAGCTGAGCGATCCTGAACTCGCCACGCAAGCGGAGCGCTTGTTGGACGCACACATTCCTGAGTTCCTGGCGCTCTCGTTCCATGCGGACACGCATCTTGCGCGCTTGTTCGATCCGAAGACCGACGCGCCGCTCGACGACAAGCCCATCGAAGCCGCGCGGTTCTTGGCGAGCCTCTTGGACATTGCCGAGCACGGGCCGGAGGCGACCCGCGCAGCTGGACTCGAAGCGGCGCAAGCGTTTGGCGAGGCCGTCCTTGCGGGCGGCGTTCTTCCCAACGGCGAGGTCGCGAGCCGCTACTGCGCGGCAACCGGTGTGGGGGACTCGCTGGTGCCGTCGATTCGGAAGCTGGACATGCCGGCCGAGCTTGTGCGGCTTGGCGCGCGCACCCACGATGCGCGGTACTCGGATGCGGCGCTCGAGGCGCTCAGCGAGTTCGAGTTCTTGCACATGTGGAGCGGCAGCTGGGATGCGATCGATCCCGGGCTTGATGACTTTTACGGGCACTTCGGACGGCGCTCGGTGACGATGGCGCGCGCCATGCCCGGGCATGCGGTCTTCCCGCGGCTTGCGCAGGGCGGGCTCAACTTTTTTGGGCCGCTGTGGGAGCGCACGCTCGCACACGGTGCCTTCGTGGCGGCCGACGAGGTGCGCGGTTGGCTTGGCTTCTTGGGCGTGGCCGAGCTGTTCCCCGAGCGCGCTCCCGAAGTCGCGGGCCTGATCGATTCAGCAGTGCGTGCGCACTTCAAAGGCGAGCTGGACAACGACGGCCGCTGGGTCGATGTGAGCCACAACTTGTGGGAGCCGCGCTTTGGGCTTGAGGTCGGAGACGTACCCGGCGTGCCGGTCAACTTGTTGCACGGGTTGGCCGTGGCGAGCTCGCCGCAACTTGGGCTGGACCGCGCCTTCATGCGCTCGGCGTATGCCGCTGTTTTGCGCACCACGATCGCCACCTACGGCCGGCCTTACGGGCTCTTGGCATCGCGTGTCGAGGCGCGCGGCGCGAACCCGTCGGGCTCGGACCTGCGCCTTCTACCGGTGCTTGTCTCGATGCTCGCCGAGCTGGAGCCCGAGCACTAGCGGGCTCACTCGTGGTCGAGGTAGCCGAGCTTCTGCATCTCGTCGAGCTCGGCTTGTGAGTACGCGGCGCTGCGGTGGGGCAGCGCTCGCTTCGCGAACTGCGCCCAGGCCTTCTCGAGCGCCTGCCGCGGCTCGCGGGCCTCGGGAGCCTCGGCGGCAAAGAGCTCGGGCGCGGTCTCGCCTGGGTCGCTGGCAAGGTCGTAGCGCTGAAGCGGGCCGCCGCGACCTTGCGAGGGTCGGATCCACTTGATGTCGTCGAAGACAACGGCCTCCAGATGCGCGGCTTTGGCCGCATTGCGCTTCTGCGCCGCTTCGAAGTCGACCATCGTGAAGATGGGGTGACTCTCAAGCGCCTCGCCGCGGACCGCGGCCGCGAGGCTGGGCTCGTCGAACGCCCAGGGCGCGGGGTCGATGCCGACCAAGTCCAGGATCGTCGGCATGACCGAGACGGTCGAGACACGCGTGTCGACGACCTCGCCATGGTGCGCCGCTTCGCGAGGATCGCGCACGATCAGGGGCACGTGCACCATGCCGTCGAACAGGAAACGCGTGTGGCCCAGCCAGCCGTGCTCGAGGAACTCTTCGCCATGATCCGCGACAAAGACCACCAGCGTGTTCTTGTCGAGACCCAGCCGCGCGAGCTCGGACAAGAGCTCGGCGATACCCTCGTCTGTGAAGCGGATCTCCTCGTCGTAGCGGTCGACAAGGAGCTGGCGCTCGGCCTCACTGAGCGTGCCGTTCGCGGCGGCGTCGCGCAGGTCTTGAATCGGCGTGTCCTCGTCCAAAAGCCCGGCGGCCTCGTCGGCGAAGCCAAAGCCGTGGCTCTTCCAGTCGTAGTGCGGGTCGTAGTACAAGAGCGACAGGAAGAAGGGCTTGTCCTGTTTAGCAAGTGCGGCGAGCTGCGTCTTCGCACGCGCCGTGATGCCGGGAGTTGTGATCGCGGTGTGGCCGGTGGCCTCTTCCATGTCGTACGCATCGAAGCCCTGCGAGTGGCCGAGGCGCGCGTGCAACAGCGAGTTGCCGATCACGGCCGACGTGGCGAATCCGTGGCTGCCAAGCACCTCGGCCAAGGTGACGGCCTCGAACGCCAGCGCGTCGCTCGCGCCGACAAGACTGTGCGAGGCGGGGTACAGGCCGGTGTTCAGCGAGGCGATCGAGGGAAGCGTCCACGGCGCGGGCGCGGTCGCGCGCGAGAAGCGCACGCCCTCGGCGGCAAGGGCGTCGACCGCCGGTGACGTCGCGCGCTCGTAACCCCACGCGCCAAGATGATCGGCGCGCAGCGTGTCGACCGCGATCAGGAGGACGTTGGGCGCGTCGGCGGAGAGCCCGCTTGACGAACCGCAGCTGGTGAGAAGCGGGGCAAACAGAAGCGCGAAGAAAGCGCAGGCGATCGGCGTACGGTGCATAGCGCGACCATGATAGGTTGAGCCGCCATGTCAAAGGAGCTTTCATCTTTGCCGCGACGCGATCCCGGCCAAACGAGCGCGCGTCCGGCCTTCGTGATCGCGGCGCTTGTGCTGGGTTTCTTCATCGCGCGCTTTTGGTTTGTGTGCGACGACGCGTTCATCCTGTTTCGCTACTCGAAGAACCTCGGCACGGGCCTCGGCCTGACCTACAACCCCGGACTTCCGCCCGTTGAGGCGTTCACTGAGACTCTGTGGACGCTTCTGATGGCGATCCCCGAGGCGCTGGGCGTTGACGCGCCGGTCGTGGCGCCGTGGATCACGGCGGCGGGCAGCCTGTTCCTCTTGTGGCGCGTGGTCGCGTATTGCGCGCGCCGCGGCTTCGGCGCCGTGGGGCTTCTCGCGACGGGGATCTTCATCGCGACGTCGCCGACGATCGCGATCTGGTCGACCAGCGGGCTGTCGACCAGCTTGTCGGCGCTCTTGATTTTCTTGACGTTAGAGGCCCTGTTCCCGGCGCGATCCGTTGAGACGCCACGCTTTGTGGCGGCGGGCGTGTTCGGCGTGGGCGCGTCGCTGATGCGCGCGGATGCGCCGCTTTGGATTGCGCTCTTGTTTGGCCTCGCCCTGCTTGGCGTCTTGCGCGCCGGCACCGAGCGCCGCGGCGAGCTGCGCGCTTGGGGCACGGGGCTGGCCATTCTGAGCGTCGCGGGTGCGCTGTTCCTCGCCTGGCGTTACGCGACGTTTGGCGATTGGCTGCCGAATACGGCGCGGGCGAAGGTCGGTGTCTCGGCCATCTCGCTCGAGCGCGGCGCGAAATATGTGCTGCACTACTGGGCGATCTTGCCTGCCGTAGCGACAGCGTTCGCCTTGGGCATCGTGCGCCTCGCGCGACGAGTCAAGAGTGACGTGGCGGCTCTTGACGCCCTCGATGTGGCGACTCTGTTGGCCGCCGCCACCTTCGCCTACAGCGTCTTCGTTGGCGGCGACTTCATGGCGATGGGGCGCTTCTTCTTTCCGGCCGTGATCTTCCTCGCGCTGGTCTTTGGTGAAGCGATCGATCAGCTTGTGTCCTCGCCCGCGGGCAACCGGCGCGCCTCCTTGGGCGTGGCCTTGGGGCTCTTGTTGGTCTCATCGATCTTGCCGTCTTTTGACCTGCACTTGGCCTCGAAGTCCGTGCGCGAGTCGCTCTGGTTCCGCTGGTCCAGCAAGAGTTACGAATCCGAGTACGTCTTCTGGCAAGGCATGCATGACCGCGCCGAGGAGTGGAGTCTGTTGGGCAAGGCGCTTGCGTTGCACACGACGGCCGAAGACTCGCTGGTCTTGGGCCCGATTGGAGCCGTGGGCTATTACTCGAAGGTGCGCATTTATGACCAGTACGGCCTCGTCTCGCGCGAGGTGCTAAGCGCGAGCCAGCCCGCGACTGTGCGCGCGACTCCGGGGCATGATCGCCTTGTGGATCCAGACTTCTTCGACCGGTTCAAGCCAACCTATCGCGAGGCGTGGTTGACGCGCGTGGGGACCCCCGTGCGGAACTCAAAGCGCAAGCCGAAGATGCACGTCTATCAGCTACCCGACGAGCTCGCGGCCGGCCGCTCGCTGGTGCTCAAGCGCTGGTAGCCGGATGACCTGCCCTTTCTGAAAGGGCCACGATCACGGCTATAGGCCTAGTAGACGCTGCGCGTTGCCGGCAAGGATCAGCGCGCGATCGGCGGGCGACAGGGATAGCGCCCCAAGCGCCTCGCGCTGCAGCGTCGCGTGATCGCTGCGCCAGCCCGGCGCCGCGGGACCCGAGCCCGTGGCAAACAGCAGCCGCTCGGCGCCATAGACACCCAGCGCGCGCTCGGCCAAGTCTTCCAGGTTGTGGTGGTGCGTCAAGGTGCGCCGCCAAGCGCCCTCGGCCGCCGTTCCTAAGTGCACGTTCTCGCAGAGCTCGCCGACCATCAGGGCTTCGCGGAAGAAGCCGGCGCCAAAGGACGAGATCACGAAGGGGATCAGCGGATAGCGGTCGGCGACCTTGGCGACGTCCAATGGATTGGCAGCCAGCATGTCGAGCTGCGTGCTGGCGCGGTCGCGCAGCGCGGCGGGCGGCAAACCACAGCGCACCATGACGGGCGCGCGCAGCGTGCTGGCGATCTCGAGCAGCGGCGTCAAGCTGTCTTCGCCAAGCCGGAAGCCGTGGACGCTGGGGTACAAGACCAGCCCGCGAATGTGTTGCTGGACAAGCGCCTTCTCGACGTGCGCCAGGTCGCGAGGCTTGCGCGGGTTCGCGGCCGCAAACGCGGTCAAGCGGCCTTTCGAGCTGCGTACCGCTTGCGTGGTGGCAACAAGCTCCATCTGGGTGGTGGCCAAGGCAACGATGTGCTCGGGGCCGTGTTCGGCCATCTGCTCGAACCAGCGGCCGGCGACAAGATCGAGCTCGTGCTCGCCGAGGCTGGCCGACACTTCGTCGAACAGCCGGCATTCGAAGTCAATTAGGCCCGTGCGAGGACTCGGGGTGCCAAGCATCGCGCTAGCTCTCGCGCAGGCTGCGCCACGCGCCGTGCAGACGGCGTGCGAATCCAAGTGCATGGAACGAGCGTCCGCGCGTTCCGTAGAGGTCGAGCCCGCCCTTGACCGGATCGCGGCCAAGCGCCTGCGACAGAATGCGCTCGCGTGTCATTGGATACGGAGCCACGGTCGCCTTGCCCAACGTGAAGCCCATGCCCAATAGAAGGTCAAGCAAGTCGCCCGGCTCGCAGCCGCGCAAGGCGTAGGGCCAGAACTCCAAAAGCAGGCCGAGGTCGGGGCTGTCCTCCAAGAGCTTCTTTGCGCCTTGCAGCGCGAGCCACTCGGAGCCCTGCGTGTCGATCTTCAGCATGCCGATCGGACCGGTGACAAGATCGTCGACGCGCTCGATCGCAATCTGGATGCGCGCGTTGTCCAGCATGTCGGCGGGCGCGTCGCTGTCGATCACGCGGTTGTCGCCGTGGTTCTTCGCGCTCAGCACGATCTCGGCAGTACCGCGCTCGTTGCCAGCAGCGGCGCGGTGCAAGGTGCCCTTGCCGGGACCGATCTCCATCGCGCGCTGGATGTTGCGCTGGGCAATGTCGGCGATGCCGGGCACGGGCTCGAACGCGTGCACCTCGGCACCCGCCAGGATCGCCTGCACGGCGAACCACCCGACGTTGGCACCCAAGTCCAAGACCCGCGTGCCGGGCCGCACGTGCGCGCGGAACAGGGCCGTCTCGTGGTCCTCCCACGAGCCGTTCTCGATCGAAGGTCCAATGATCGTGTCGTCGGCGAGGATGTCGAAATCCATCCCCGACGGTCCAAGGCTCGGCACGCGCACGGTTCGCGGCGTGAAGTCTACGGCTGCTTCCATAAGGGGGACTTTAACGGGCCAGAGCCACAGGGCGAGGGGCCGGTAAGGGAAAAGCGCTTACAGACCGCCAAGGACGAGCGGAAACTCAAGGCTCCAGTCGCGCCCACCAAGGCTGAGTCCGCCCACACCGTGCGGCAGCTGATCGGCGGTTGAGACGTCCTCGAAGCCGGTCAACGCGAGCACGTAGAACGGCTCTTGATTGCCGTATTCGCCCTGTTCGTAGCGGTGATAGCGAAACTGGAACTCGCGACTGTTCACGGGGTCGAGGCGCGTGGCGGCGAGGTAGCCGTCGCGCACCAAGAGGTCCAAGAAGCAGCCGTTACGGCTTGTCTCCCAGCCGCCCGATCCCGGATCGGGAACGTGGGCTGGAGGCGCGCCATGGTCGCGCTCAAAGGCCTGCAGCGCGCGGTTGACGTCGAACATCGCCGTCAGGCGCGCGTGGTCGCGCGAGCGCGCCGCGCTCTTCTGCAGCATCGGCACCGCGCTTGCCACCAAGGCAAGAGCGGTGGCTCCGACAAGTAGCGGCAAGCTGCGCTTGCGCAGCGTTTGGATCTCCTCTTCTCCTTGGCTCATCTGCTCGAAGCGCGCCTCCTCACAAGCAGCGCTCAGCTCCCATCTCGGCCGGATGGCCCCGGCCGCTTGAGGAATTCGGCCGAGGCGATGGAGAATGGCCGTTCGGCTAGCGACTCACAAGCGCCACCAGCGGTGAGAACCCATCGAAGTCGTTCCAGGCCACGCCGTCGAACGTTGCGTAGTCTTCGAAACCGTTGTAGTCGTTGGGCTCGCCCGCCGCCCAGTTGTTGTAGTCGACCGGCGTGCCGTCGGACCAAACGAAGGCGCCTTCAAGGTCCTGATCGGTCAACCCGATGTAGGCCGGACCGCCGGCTAGCCCCGAGTCGAAGAACGTCGTCATTAGCCAAGCCTCAAGGGCCGCATCGTGAACGCTGACCAGCTGCGCGCTGTTCACGCCGGCTAGCTCGCCGCCTTTGAACCAAGTCGCGCTGGGGGTGAGCGCGTACTCTTTGCCATCGGTCGGGTTCGTGAACCAGTTCAGTTGCGCCGGAGCGTCGGGGATGATCAGCTCGACCTCAAGACCCGCAGTCGACGCGAAGATGCCCGGGCCGGCTAGGTCCGCATACCAAGCTTGCATATACAGCTTGGCGCCGGTGGGGTAGCTGGTGCCTGCGAAGCTTGTCTTTGGCAGGCTGCCCGATGGCGCGGTCGTTGTGATCCCAAACGCCAGGTCGGGGCTGGGCACCAAGAGCCCGCCGAAGATCGGCAGGTCGATCCGCGAGCCGCCCACGATCAGCGCGCCCGCCGAGGGGTTCGGCGCGTGCGTGTAGTTGACACCAAGCTCGTCCGTCACGGGGTCGTAGGTGGGCTCGATGCCGGGCAGGCCGCTCGAGCCAGGAAGCTCACCGCCCAAGTCCGCCACGAACAGCCCTTCATACGGCACAAGGCACGAGTCGTCGACCCGCGCGCGCATCGTCTGCACAACCGTCGGGTGGAAGTAGGTCGTGATGTTCGACATGCCGCCCGAGCACAGGTGGCAGTAGCTCATGATCGTGCCGTTCGAGATGCAGGTCTGCTGCGTCTGGCATTGGCCGTAGTAACCCGACGGCGCGCACTCGTCGAGCGGCGGGCAGTAGTCGTGCGTGTGCAAGGTTGAGAGGTTGTGCCCAATCTCGTGCGCGGCGGCCACGAAGTCCCAGTTGATCGGGCCCTGCGCAACGGGTAGCGGCACGTTGCCGCCGATGTTGCCCGTGACGCCATAGCGGAACTCGGGCAAGCACAACGCGTCGACCCAGGCCACACCGCCGCCAAGTGAGGCACCGGACAGGAAGTGGCCAAGCGCTGCGTCCGCGGGCATGCCGTTTCCGTACCAAGCGGCTTGGAACTCGTACAAGAGGTCGATGCTGGTGCCGCCCGAATCTTGGCTGGTCCAAGGGTCGTTCGACGTCGTGTATAGGCCTAGGTACGGCAAGGTGATCACGATGTCGAGCTGCTCGCGGTAGCGCGACGAGATCGCACCAAACAGCGCGACGGCGTAGGCCTGCGCTGCGGTGGCGTTGCCAAACAGCGTGTAGAAATCGTAGTCGGTTTCGAGCGCGATGGGGAGCTCGCGCAAGACTGTGGCTGCTTGAACGGCCTTCTGTGTCGTCGGCACAGTGGGTGCCGATCGCAGCAGCGGGCTAGAAGGAGTGATGCCCCCTTGCGGCAGCTCGTCGGTGCGGCAGGCAGTTGCCAGTGGCAAGCCCAAGGCTACGTCGTCAACGATGCGCAGGAGCGCGTGCGTCCAGTCGTTCAGGGGGCCGGGCTCGGCCAAGACGTGCACCAAGCGCACGCCTTCGGCACCGTCTCGTTTGTCGGGGCCCAAGCGAATCCAACCGCGCGTCCCTACCGGAGAGACCGCGAGGTAGACCTCGGAGTCTTCGATCCCCAAGACGCGACCGCTGAACAGCGCGTTGCCGTCGGTCACGAGCTTGCCGCTGGGGAGCCCGTCGATGAAGAGCTCGCCGCCCGTGCTGGACGCGAACGCCAAGCGCTCAAGCTCGAGGTCCACCGCCATGCCATCCGGCAAGGGGAAGCTTGGCCACACCGTCGTCTCGGACGGCGTCGCCGCGGCGAGCGCTTGCCACCCGCTGGCGGTCAGCTCGAAAGCCGGCGCCGCGAAGGTCTGCCCTTCGGGCGACACCACGGTCTCGGTGCCCGACGGCAGCAGTGCGGTTTGAGGAACGCGCACGTCCGCGAAGGCCGTGGTGCAAAGCGCAACGGTGACAAGGGGAGCAAGGAGGGAGCTCGAATGGAACATAGGACCTGCGCGGGGGACGGGGTGGGCGGCCAAAGGCCAGGAAGACACGCGCACTCGGGACGGGCGAGGTCTGCTAGGCTCTCCCCATGAAAACCTGGGCCATCGATCTCGCCAAGGAGGCATTCAAGTTCTCCGCCGCACATTTCCTAATTTTCCCAGATGGGACCGCCGAGAGGCTGCACGGGCACAACTATCGCGTGTTTGTGAGCCTCGAATCCGAGCTGTCCCAGCACGGGCTTGTCATCGACTTCAAGATGATCAAGCCGCTTGTGAAGGACATGGTCGACGCGCTCGACGAATACTGGCTTCTGCCGGGCGAGCATCCGGTGCTTGCCGTGCGAGACATCGGCAACGGCAATTCCGAGGTGACGTACATGGAGCGCCGCTACCAAGCGCCCACGAACGAGATCATCGTGCTGCCGGTGAACAACACCAGCGTCGAGAACCTCGCGGGCTACCTCGTCGACGACCTGCAGCGCCGCTTCGCAGAGCGCTTCCCCGACGTGCCGCTGCTGTCGCTGCGCGTCGCCGTGGAAGAGACCAGCGGTCAGCGCGGCGCCTGCACGTGGCGGAAGAGCGGCGACTGAGCGATGAGCGCAGGTGCGTTTCAGCAGCCCAGGGATCGAATGCGGACTTATGGCTTCAAGTTCGAGCCAGGGATGTGGGACTTTGGGCGGCGACTGCTTCTTGTCGAGTTCTGCTTTTTGCTGCTGACGGTTCTCTGGTTCGCGACCGAGGACTTCACTCGCTACACCCCCGGCCTGCCCCAGGAGCTAGGGATCGCCGTGTACTTCATCGTGCTGACAGCGAGTGGAGCCACCGTGCGAACGGACGATGGGCTCGAGCCCTGGAGCCCGCTCTTCTTTGTGCTGATCTGGCTGACGCCCATTGTGATCGGCGTCCTGGCAAGACGGCACGGATTGGGCCGCCGCCTCGCGTACCTAAGCCTTGTGGTTCGGTACGTCTTCGGCTTCGCGATGGCAGCGCTGGCCGCGACCTAGAGCGCCCTCCGAGTAGGCACCGCTCGACCTTTGGCCCCATGGAAGCCCTCCACCTAACCGGAGGGAGGAAGCAACACGCCGTCTGTCCGCTGAATTGCGGCCCAGAGATCTCCAGCTTGCGTAGTCCCTGACTTTACTGCCGATTCCCAGGCGACTAAAACCGGCAGGTAAGCCACGCAGATGCAGCGCTGAACTACGAAGTCCTCTACGTTTGCTGGCAGTTGCACAGGTTTCCGCTCTTCGAACCGAACACCTCGCTGTCCGTTGAATACGAGAAGTCCTTTGTGTGGATTCGGATCTCCGATGAGATCGCCTTGAGCGGCACCGATGTTCCACCCGCCCGTTCGGGGAAGTCCCCTCTGTCGTCGCCCTAGCCCCGATTTGCGTTGATAGTTGCCATCCGAAAGGGCGAAGACCCAGTCGTCCAGTTGCCGAGCATCACGCAGGTCCGGCGAACTCTTCTTCTCTCCGCCTGATTTAACTTCTATGACGATGGGCGGTTGATCTCCCGGTGGCTGCCTGTTCACCACGAGATCCTCGCAACCTGGCCTCCCTCGTTCGACGGTCCAGCCGACATGCCGAAGCATGGTCGCCACTTTGATCTCGAGTTCTTCGTTGCCCAGCTGATAGTCATCCTCAAAGGCCAAAGTGCCGTCCTCGGCAAGGGACCTCAATACACACGCAATCTCCTTCTGCGCTCTCTCGAAGCCAATGACGCGCTTCGATTCCACCCAGCGTACGACTAGGTCTCGTAAGGTTGCCATTCGAAGGTCGCGGTGTGGAGGAGGGGAAGGGGTGATGCGCTCAGCGACTCATCTGCCGTGGAGAGTAGTGAGGTATAGCCCCTGGGGACGGGGCGGCAAGCCTAGTTCAGTGAACTATGAGCTGTAGCACGTCGGGGCCGATTCCGGGCGACTCCTCTGGATCGACTAGAACAGCACCGTGCCGGCGTCGACGGCCGTTGAGACCAGCGGGGTGACCGGGTTTTGGGCTTCCAGGATCAGGCCTTGGAAGTACAGGACGGTGCCGGTCGGCAGCGCCGGGAAGGCGATCTGAAGTGTGTCTTGCGCGGCGGCGGGGACGACTCGGGTTCCCAGCAGGAAGAGGCTTGAGAAGTTGTTGCCGATGTCGGCTGTGAAGAGGCCGGGGATCGCGCTCGTGCCGAGCTCGCCGGAGGCCACGAGGAAGACGAGGTCGCCCGGCTGCCCGCCGAAGTGCAGGTCGATACCGATGCCGCTGAACAGGAAGTCGTTGACGGAGACAAGTGCGGGGCTTGGTGCTTGGACTTGGATCTGGGCGGGGAGGCTCTGGCCGGTGGCGTTGGTCAAGAGGACGTCGATGGCGCCGACTTTTGTGACCTTGGGCATCGTGAAGCGCAGCTCGGTATCCGAGATGATCTGGTACGCGGGCGGGAAGTTGGACAGCGTGATGCCGTCGACGGTGATGGTGCTGGTGCCGAGGAAGTTGCAGCCGAACAGGACGACCTCGGTGGGCGCGAGGGTGAGCGCGTCGATCAGCGGCGGGAAGACCGAGGCCACGTCGGGGATGCCGCCGGTGCAGCCGCCGCCGGTGGGCGTGATGTCGATCGGGAACGCGTTCGAGACGTCGGCGTGTCCGATGCCGCCGTTCGTGACGAGGAGGTCACCGGGGCCGGCGCTTGAGGGCACGAAGTAGGGCCAGTTGCCCAGCTCGATGCGCGTGCCGCCCAGGGTCGAAGGAACGCCAAGCGCCTTGACCGGCGAGCCGTCGCCGCCCGAGTTGTTTTGGGTGAACCAGACGTCGTTGCCGGTGGGCGCGAAGTTCGAGCCGGTGATCGTGACGATGCCGGCCGCGACGGACACGGACGCGACGTGCGGCTTCGCCGCGGACTTCAGCCCGTAGATGGCTTGGATGCCCGCGATGTCGTCGGGACCGATGCTGCGCTGCCCCGTCGAGCCGCCGCCGATCGATGGCCACATCGTCGAGCCGCCCACGCTGGAGTGCCCGAGTCCGAGCGCGTGCCCGTACTCGTGCGTTGCGACCGACTGCAGGTCCCAGCCGCTGATGCTGGTGCCCGGTCCGTCGTCCCAGTTCCAGCCTTCGTAGTAGCGGATGCGCCAGCCGTTCGAGATCGGCGTCTCGGTGTACGCCAAGACGCCGCCCGAGGAACCCGACAGCGGCGAGTGCACGTTGCTGTCCGGACCGCCGACCTGCGTTGCGTTGCCTTGCCACGACGGGTCGAAGTTCGCGCCGCCCGAGCCCAGCTGGCTCTGCGCGGGGTCGCCCGAGCCGTTGCCGTGCGCCTCGCTACCCCACTCGATGCCCGCCTTCCAGATCGCCATTTCGGCACCGTCGTAGCCGGGGAACTGCGCGTTCGGAGTCGTGTTGTCGTTCGCGGTGGCGTCGTTGAAGACGTTGTAGATGCGGATGTCGCGCTGGCTCTGGCCAAGGCTCCCGCCAATCAGCGAGAAGCCTTCGGAAGCGGGCAGAAGAAAGAGCGCGGCCGCGCAAAGAGCGGCGGCCGGAAGGACGAACTGACGCATGGGGGGGAGGGCAGGGGGAATCGGGTCTGCGATTCGGACGGCCCGCGCGGGGCTAAGGTTCCTTGGAACTGACGTGCGTGTCCTAAGCCGTCTTCAAGGGGCTGTTAGCCCTTGGCGACTGCCGCTTCGGCGCAGCGCAGGGCCGTCATGAGCTCTTCGCTGGTGGATGCAGCGCGCAGGTCTTCCAGCAACGCCGAGCCCAACACGAGGCGCGACATGCCCGCCAAAATCTGCAGGTGGGTCCCGCGCTGAGAAGGCGGACCGACGGTGACGAAGAACGTATCAACCGGGGCGGCATCGGGCGTCTTGTAGTCCACGGGGACGCCCGCCGTGAAGATCCCGAGATAGGTGCGATCGATCTCGTTGACGGTCGCGTGAGGCAGCGCGAGGCCTTGACCCACTGCCGTGTTTTGGGTGCGCTCTCGCGTCCAAAGAGCCGCCTCGATGACCTCGGTGAGATCGCTGTCTGATTCGATGGTCTTGGCGAGCGCGGCTGCAAAGAGGGCGAAGAGCTCTTCCTTGGAGTTCGCGTCCATGTTGGGCTCCAACAGGCCGGGCCCCACGAAGCTCGACAGGGAAGGAGCGGCTTGGTTTTGGTTCTTGTTGCCGCGGCTGCTTGCCAAGTGAGCTGCGTCTTGGGCGGCCTTGAGTCGCAACACCGAACACGTGGCCAGGCGCGTCAAGCGATCGACCCAGTGCTCGCGGACAAAGTTCGCGAGCCGCGCTTGAGGCGGCGCGCCAACCAAGAGCAGGTCGTGGCCCGGTGTCAAGGCAGCGATGGCGCGCGCCTGATCCTTGCCGCGCACAACCAGCGTCTCGGGGGGCAGCGAGCAGAGGCCCGCGAGCTCGTCCAGATAGTCGGTCTCGCCCTGTGTGATGACGGCCGGCGCGTCGTCGTCGACAAAGCGCGCGAAGACCAGCTCGGCACCAAACACGCGCGCGAGGTGATCGGCGGTGCCCGCGATCAGCGAGTCGTGGGGGCCGGGCTCGCACAAGACCAAGATCCGGCGGAACGTGCGGATCCCGGCATCCTTGAACAGCGCCAAGTTGCAGCCCAAGTGGCCCACGAGCCAGCCCAAGGGATTGAACAGAAGCATGCTGCCGCGCGAGCGACCGGCCCACTCGAGCACGACCCACTCGCTCGCCACGCGTTTCGAGATCTCGTGCACTACGCGGATGGCGTCGTGCACGGCGAACGCGTCGAACTCCATGCTGAGCTCGCGCTCGCGCGCCAGCGCGTTGATGCGGCGGCGCAGGGAGAGCACGTGCGGATCGCGCAGGTCGAAGGCCTCGGCCGAGATCTGGTCGGGGACCTCGATCAAGCGCACGATCTCCGTCATGCCGCCGCTCGAGAGCGCGGCGCCCATTTCGGCAAGCGTCTCGGCCGAAGGCTCGCGCCCAAGGAGCGGCACAACGACTTGGGCCCTAGACGGAAGCTCGTTGACCTCGTCTTCACCTGGGGCTTCCGGCCGCGCGGTCAAGAGTTCACGTCGCCGGCCGAGTCGGTCGAGGACGCCTTGGCGCTTGGCGCTGCGGCCGATCCAGAAGAAGACGCCCGTGCCGATCACGGCCGTGGCCGCGAGCGCCGCAAGGCCGGTCAGCCCCAGCATGAAGAGCAGCCCGAGGCAGATCAAAGCCCCCGCGATTTGCACCAGCGGATACAGGGGCGCGCGCCAGGTGGGTTTGTACCACTGCGTGGCGCTCTCGCGCAGCACGATGACGGCTAGGTTCTCGGCCAGGAAGCCGGCGATCATCATGGCGCTGGCCAGCTTGGCCAAGCTCTTGATGTCCAGGAAGAGGATCGCGACGGCCATTAAAATGCCGGTCACAATGATGGCGGTGATCGGTGTCAGGTAGCGCTCGTGCACGCGCGCGAGGGGCGCCGGCAACAGGCCGTCGCGCGCCATCGCGAACGGGAAGCGCGAGGACGCAAGCAGGCCCGCGTTGGCCATCGAGACCATCGTCAAGATCGCCAGGACGGCGGCGGCGATCGCGACTCCGGGGCCCGCGACATGCTGCGCCAGGAGGTAGACGGGGTGCAGGTCGTTCGAGAGCTCGGCCAAGGGGACTTTGGCCGCCATCAGGTAGGTGACCAGCGTGTACAAGAGCGTCGCGACAAGCAGCGAGAGCAGCATGCCAAGCGGCAAGTTGCGGTTGGGGTTTTTGACCTCTTCCGCAACCGCGGCGACCTTCGTGACCCCCGCGTACGAGATGTAGATCAGGCTGACGGTTGCGAACAGGCTCATGGTGCTCGACTCGGCACCGTGGTGATCGACCCAACCACCTGCAAACAGCGCAGCGCTCGACAGCATGGCCAGGCCGGCGATGCTGATGCCCACGACAATCGTCTGCGCCTTGCCAACCTTCTTCACGCCCATGATGTTGAGCGCGATGATCCCGACCAAGAGCCCCATCGAGAGCGGCAGCACGGGCGCGTCGGTGACGACCTTGAGGTAGGCGCCAAAACCAACCAACGCGAAGGCCGACTTCAGCAGTAGGCTGACCCACAGGCCCAGCCCGAAGATCGTGGAAGCCAAGGGCCCAAAGGCGCGATCGATGTAGACGTAGCTGCCGCCGGAGACGGGCATCGCGGTGGCGAGCTCGGCCTTCGAGAGTGCTGCTGGCAACACGCCCAGCCCCGCTAGCAAGTAGGCCAACCACAGCTGGGGTCCGGCGACGGCCGCCGCGACCCCTGGCAGCACGAAGACGCCGCTGCCCAGCATCGCACCCAGGCTGATGGCGAGGACGGCACCCAAGCCGAGCCGCGGCTCAAGGCCAGCGGAGGGGGTAGCAGTTTTAGAGTCGGCCGGTTTCAAGGGGGTTGGTCGTGCGGGAGGCTGACCCCGCGCTGCCAATCTTAGCGCACGAATCGACGCGATCCACAGGTTCTTGTGCCCCCGCGTGGAGCTCGGCTCCGCTATCCTGTGCGGCTTCTTATTATGTCCATTACACGCACAACATCTCGCGATCTCCCCACGGAGACCTCTTCGACTGCCGGCCGCGTCCACATGGTCACCTTCGGGTGCCAGATGAACAAGTACGACTCGTTGATGGTCGAGGGGCGCTTCCGCGACGCGGGCTTCTCGATCACCGAGTCCAAAGACGACGCCGATGTGATCCTGTTCAACACGTGCTCGGTGCGCGACCACGCAGAGGAGCGCACGCTCAGCTGGCTGGGCGAGCTGAAGCATGCGAAGGAGACGCGCCCCGATCTCGTGATCGGCGTGATGGGCTGCATGGCGCAACGCCGCGAGGACGATGTGTTCCGCCGCGCAGGGCACGTGGACATCGTCTGCGGCACGCGCCGCTTTCCGCATCTGCCGGCGATGGTGAACGAGGTGCGCGCGCGCCGCGCCGAGGGCTTGAACTTGCGCTCGAGCCGCTTGCTGGATGTCGAGACGACAGGCGACTGGACGTTGGACCGTTCGGACGAGACCTACACCGGCGGGCTCGTCGGGCACCTGGCCGTGATGCGCGGTTGCGATCTGTCGTGCACCTACTGCATCGTGCCGACGACACGTGGGCGCGTACAGAGCCGGCCAATGGCCGAGCTCGTTGCCGAGGCGCGCTGGATGGTCGCCGGCGGCGCGAAGGCGATCTGTCTGCTTGGTCAAACGGTGAACAGCTATGGCGAGGACCTAACGGTGCCCGCTGCGGACGAGCCGCAACATCGCGGCCGCAAGGGGCGCCCGAGCCTCGCGGACTTGCTGTACGAGATGCAAGCGATCGAAGGCCTCGAGCGCATCCGCTTGATCACCTTGCACCCGTCGTACGTCACACCAAGTTTTGCGCAGGCGATCGCGGACAACAACAAGGTCGACCGCTTCCTGCCGCTGCCCGCGCAGGCGGGCTCGGACGATGTCTTGCGCCGCATGAAGCGGGGCTACACGACAGGCCTGTATCGCAAGCGCGCCGCGATCTTGCGCGCGGCCGTGCCGGACATCGAGCTGGGCTCGGACTGGATCGTCGGCTTCCCCGGCGAGACCGAAGCGGACTTCGAGGCCTCGATCGAGTTCCTGGCCGAGATCGGCTTCAGCCAGAACTACATTTTCAAGTACGACCCGCGGCCGGGCACGGTGGCGGACGCGGGCGTCGACGACATCACGACCGAACAAAAGAAGGACCGCAACCAACGGCTGCTTGCCGCCGCGAAAGACGCGGGCTTGCGCCGGCACGAGAGGATGCTCGGCAAGCGCGTGTCCGTCTTTGTCGAGAAGCTCTCCGACCGCGATCCCGCGCTGGTTGTGGGGCGCACCGAGCACTACATGCCGATCTCGCTCGAGGGAGCTGCGGATCTGGTCGGCACAACGGTCGAGGTGGAGGTGCAACAGGCCTCGCCATTCAACCTGGCAGGTGTGCTGCGCTCCGATTGAAGGACGGCAGTTCCGGACTACACAGTCCATTGCAGGCCAAGAAATGACAGGAGCGTCAGTATTCAGGCGCGCATGGGGAGGCTCCAATGAGGGGTATCGAGACCGGCCTCTCCCTTTGTTCTCTTGGATGTACTCCTCATGAAGTCTCACTCGCTCCTTGCCTTGTCCGGAGCCGCCTCGGCTCTCTGTCTTGGCCTTGCGTCTCTTTGGTTAATCCCCGCCTTCGGACCGCCCGCCGAAGCCGCCACGCCCGTGGCCAACGACTGGACCGTCGTCGGCTGGAACGACCTCGGCATGCACTGCATGGACTCGGACTACGCCGTGTTCAGCATCTTGCCGCCATTCAACACGATCAACGCTCAGGTCTTTGACGCCTCGGGCAAGCTGATCACGAATCCCGCGCAGGTGACGCTCACCTATAAAGGAGTTGCGGACCCGACGGGTTCCATCTCCTTGACCTCGGCTGGCAAGACCAACTTCTGGGATCACGCTGCCGACCTCTTTGGCAGCGCGCTGCCCGTGGACGAGGGACTGGCTGGCAACAAGATGCCGGGCCTCACCAACACGCCGCAAGACCTGCACTTCGACACCACGAACCAGTGGTTCACTGCCGAGGGCATTCCGCTGACGCCTTACGACGAGGCGGGCGAGACCCAGCACTATCCGATGATGCGGATTGAGGCGCGCGATGCTTCTGGGACGCTGCGGGGATCGAGCGACATCGTGCTACCGATCTCGGACGAGATGGATTGCCGCGCGTGCCACGCCTCGGGCGCCGGTCCCGAGGCCAAGCCCAATGGTGGCTGGGTGGCCGACATGAACTTCACGCGTGACTATCGGCTGAACATCCTGAAGCTGCACGACGAGAAGCAGGCGGCCAACCCGGACTTCGCGACGGCGCTCGCCAACTTCAACTACAACCCTGCGGGGCTGCTTGCGACCGTGCAGACGGACGGTGTGGCAATCCTGTGCGCCACGTGTCACCTGTCGAACGCGCTTCCGGGAACCGGCTTCGCGAACATCAAGCCGTTGACCTCGGCGTTGCACGGCGCGCACGCTTCGGTCACCGACCCGATCTCGGGCATGGTGATGGATAACTTCGCGAACCGCGCGTCGTGCTACCTGTGCCACCCGGGCTCCGAGACACGCTGCTTGCGCGGCGCGATGGGCTCGGCGGTCGCGAACGACGGCAGCATGTCGATGCAGTGCCAAGCGTGCCACGGCAACATGTCGATGGTCGGCGACCCCGCGCGGGAAGGTTGGTTCGATGAGCCGTCTTGCCAAGAGTGCCACACGGGCAGCGCGACGGTGAACAACGGCCAGATCCGCTACGAGTCGGTGTTCGAGCCGAACGGCCAAGTGCGCGTGCCGGTCAGCCAGCTGTTCGCGACGAACCCCAACACGCCGCTTCCGGGCAAGGATCTGTACCGCTTCTCGACGGGACACAAGGACGTGCAGTGCGAGGCGTGCCACGGCTCGACCCACGCGGTGTACCCCTCGGCGCACCCGAACGACAACATCCTGAGCACGCAGCTGCAAGGCCACGGCGGAGTCGTCAGCGATTGCCTCGCCTGCCACGCGACCATGCCGAAGACGAAAACGGGTGGGCCGCACGGCATGCACCCGATCGGCCAGAACTGGGTCAAGGATCACGAGGACGCGGCCGAGCACCACGAGAACGAGTGCAAGATCTGCCACGGCACCGACTTCCGCGGGACGGAACTGAGCCGCACACAAGGCGACCGCACGCTGTCGACCAAGTGGGGAACGGAGACCTTCTGGGAAGGCTACACCGTGACTTGCTACGAGTGCCACAAGGGTGCTTTCAACGACGACCAGACGTCGAACGTTCCGCCGCACGCGAACAATGCCTCGACGTCAACCAGCGCCGGCACGTCGGTCACCGTGACGCTGACTGCTAGCGATCCCGGCGACGCGATCCAGGGCGTGCGCATTGTCGACCAAGGCGAGTTCGGCTCGGTCGCCCTCTCGGGCCAACAGGCGACGTACTTCCCGTTCGCGGGTTTCTCGGGTACGGATCACTTCACTTTCGCGGCGACGGATGGCGACTCCGAATCGAACCTAGGCACCGTGACGATCTCGGTCGGCGCTGGCTGGGAGAACTTCGGAGGCGGCTACCCGGGCACCAATGGCGTGCCGCAGTTTGATGTGTCGGCGAACCCGGTCTTGGGTTCGACAATAAGCATCACGCTTGGCAACTCGGCACCCGGCGCGACGGCGGGCCTGATCTTGATCGGCGAGCTGCCGGCGTATCAGCCGACGATCTGGGACGGAGTCCTCTTGGTGAAAGAGCCGCTCTTGATGCCGGTCGGTCTGCCCTCCGGCGGCACGACGCTGAACTACTCGGTGCCGTCAGGCTTGGCGCTCATCGGAGCCAACCAGGTCGGCCAACTGCTCGTCATCGACAGCGGCGCCACAGCCGGCATCGCGTTCTCGAAGGGCCTACGGTTGGTCCTCGGACAGTAACTCGCAAGAGTGACTTTGAAGGTGGCCGGCGCCCTCGAAAGAGAGCGCCGGCCACGTTCATACCGTGCCGGACACTTCTCCGCTGGTCGCCGTTCAACCCGTACCGCACACCTATCCACCCGACTCCACTTGGGGATCCGCCTGCGATGTAGGCGGTGGTGGCCGGGCCGGCATCTCTCGTTGCAACGTGTGCGGTACGAGTTGAACGGTAACCAGCGCAGAAGTGTCCGGCACGGTATGAACGGGCGGCGCGCTATTCGAGATAGCCTAGGGCACGTAGGCGCTCGAGAGTCTCGGGTGGCAGTGTGAGCTCGAGGTCTTCGGTTGAGGCTTGCATCAGGGCGCGGTGCGCCGCTTCGAGCAGCCAATCTTCGAGCTCTGGTGGCGCTTGGCCGGCCTCGACAAGCTCGGTTGCGAGCGGGTCGCTGGCCTGCAGGTCGAAGGCCTCGTGATGCCCGGGTTGGACCATGGCGTTCGCGGCGCTGTTGTGCAAGGCCGTCGCGCGCAGCGTGCCGATCGCGAGGTGTCCGTCATCGAGGCGCGCCACTTGCGCGAGGCGATCGGACTCGAACCATAGAACTGCATCGCGATCGGCTGCAAACCGGGACGCGCCTGCGAAGTTGCGCCCCTGGTTGTTCTCGGGCAGCAGCCCGACGGCATCAAGGATCGTGGGCGTAAGGCCCAGCGTGGAGACCGGCGTGTTGATGCTTGTGCCCGCGCGGGGGAGCGAGCCCGCGTAGTCCGGCGGCATTTTCACGATAAGCGGGACACGCAGAACCGGCGGCAGCAGGCTGACGTGGCTGGCGAAGATGCCACGCTCACCCAAGCCTTCGCCGTGGTCGGCCGTCACGGCAATCATGCTGTTGGCGAAGCGTCGCTTCGCTTTGAGCTCGTCGAGGAAAGCGCCCAACAAGCGATCGGTGAAGTGCACACCTTGAGCGTAGTGCGCGCGGAGATCGTCGGCATCTTCGTCGTCAGGTAGCCAGCGCAGCTGGGGTTGCTTGCGCGCCCAGTCGGGCAAGGCCGCGTCGAGGGTCGTGTTCGGCAGCGTAAGCTGCGCGGCCTCTTCATCTTCCACGTCAGCGGGCAGGACGTAAGGCGTGTGCGCATCAAACAGGTGCAGCCAAACAAAGACGGGCGCACCACTGCCTTCGTTCGCGTCGAGGAAGTGCTTCGCTGCAGCGAGCGCGACGCGTCCGTCGCGGCTGCCCCCGACCTCGCCGTCCAGGAACACGTCGAACCCTTGGCCGAAGCCGTGGGCCGCGTCGATGTGCTCGACGCTTGTGAACCCGCCGGTCACGTAGCCAGCTGTTTGAAGTCGCTCGGCAAGCGTTGTGACTTCGCTCGGCAAGCCAAACTTGCCAACCGCGATCGCGCCATGCTCGTGGGGCATCAGCCCGGTGAAAATCGAGCCGTGCGCGGGCGTCGTCGAGTTGCTTGGGCTCCAAGCATTCGTGAAGACAAGCCCTTCGCGCCCGAGCTGGGCGAGGTTGGGCGCGAGGTCGGCCGAGGCAGCATAGTCCGCACGGGTTGTGTCGAGCGTGATCAGGAAGACGTTCGGGCGCGCGGTGTTGGCAGCATGCTCTTTGGCGTTTGGCAACAGCATCGGTGTCTCCCACAAGACGCTGCTTCCCCCGCCGTCGAGCAAGAGATCGGCGCCGTCTTCCGCGAGATCGGAGAGGTCGATGTCGAACAAGATCGAGGCACGCGACTCGGGGCCTTTGGGCGGCACCGGCTGCCCGACAAACAGCCGCGCTGCGCCGTAGCGCGGGACGACGCGGATGCGGCACTCGGGAAACTCGGCGCGCGGCGCTCCGGGCAGAGCCCAAGCGCGCGTCTGAAAGCGGGCGCCGTCCGGGATGTCGAGGCGCAGCTCGAGGGATCCTTGCGGTGGGGCGGCCCACACGCGCCGGCGCACTCCGTCAAGTTGAACGAGCCCCTCGTCACCCGCGTCGGGTTCGTTCGCCGGCGCGGGCATGCCGCGCAGCTCGAGGCGCAGCTCGAAGAGCTCGACGGCGCGCTTCTGATCCGCGGAGGGCGTAACGCGGACCGAAGCGAGCGCGCCCTTGCTCGGCCCCACAAATAGCTCGAGGGGTCCGCGCTCGCGCCGGAACGGAATCCACGTGCGCACGACGCGTCGCTTGCCGCCTATGAACTCGAGCTCGACCGACGCCGTGCACTCGCCCGCCAAGTCGACGTCCAGCGTGACCGTGTCGAAGGCGGGGAGTACGCCGCTCTGCAGAGCCCCGCGCCGGATCTCGAAGCTTGCCGTCGCCTCGCCAACCTCCATGCGTAGGCCTCCCGCACTGCCGCGCACGGGCCTAGGACCCGCGTAGGTCCAAGGCGCGAGCGATGTCGACTCCGCTGTCACTGAAGCGACGAGGACGGTCTTGGCGGAGCGGTCGAAGGCCGCGCGTGCCGACTCCGGCGCGTCCGTCTGCTTGTCGAAGTGCCGCGGGTTGAGGTGGAGCGCGCGGTCGAGGCCTGGCTCGTCACCGCGACAGCTCGCAAGCAGGAGACCGGCGAGCCCAAGAGTCACGAGGGGAGAGGTGCGCATCGCAAGAGCCTAACAAGCGGGCCCCTACGAGAGCGCCCGGTGACCCCCTCGACTGAGGCGGCCACCGGGCGCGCATGGGGAAGGCCTTGGCCTACGGCTGGTACACCTCGGCATCCAGCGCGCCGCCGCCGACGATCAACAGCGTGCCGTCGTCCAGGTTTTCAACCAGCGGCATGATGCGCGCGGTGCCCAAAGAGCCGGTGCCCGTGACGCCGGAGCCTTGCTTGTAGCGATCCGCGCTGTCCGCGATGCCGAGGTCAAGCGCGGTCAGGTCGGCTGACAGCGCCAGGCGGAAACCGCCCGCGATCAGGACGTCGCCATTCGACATCAAGCCGAGGCCCGCGCCCGCGCGGCTCTCTGACATCGTTCCCGCCGTGCTGAAGCCGCCGCCGAAGAAGCTCGACTTATAGCGCAGGATGTCGTCGCGCGAGCCGACGGTCAGCTTCGTGATGTCGCCGGTCAGGATGAAGTCGGTCAGGTCGATGGACAGCCCGCCGACAAGCAGCACCGAGCCGTCGTTCTGCAAGATCGCGGAGTGTGCGAGGCGCGGGCCGTTGAACAGAATCGGGAAGCCGAAGATGCCCAGCAGCGGGTCGTAAACGTAAGCCGTCGAAGAGACGGTTGGGATGTTGACAATCGGCAGCAGCGTCAGGCCGCCGGCGACCAAAACCTTGCCACCGGAAATGGCTGTCGCGGTGTGCAGCGCGCGCGGCTCGAGCATCGTCGGGCCGGCACTGAACGTCAGCGCGGTGGGATCGAAGAACTCGGTCGTGCCCACGAGGCCCGAGAAGATCGAGAGCAGCTGCAGCGGGTCCGCGAGGATCGCCGCGAGGTCGATGGTGACGCTCTCAAAGCCACCCGTGATCATCACGCGCCCGTCGCTCATCAAGGTCGCCGCGTGGCCCGCGCGCGCGGTGCCCATCGCGACGGTCGTTGTTGTGCCAGCAACCGGATCCCAAACCGCCGCGGCGGTGGTGGGGTTCCCCGACAGGTCGAGCCCGCCAGTGAACAAGACACGCCCGTCATCGAGCGCCGTCGAAGCACCAAGCAGGCCCACGCCAAAGCTGAAGCCAGCATCCTCGAAGTCCTCGAGGCCGGCGAGGTAGCGCTGCGCCACCGGTCCGCTGCCACCGGCGAAGACAAGGTTGCCATTCGCATCCTTAGCCGCCGCGCCGCCCGCGATCGGAAGGATCGGATCGTGCAGCGTCGTCATGAACGTGCCCGGCATCGCCGGCGTCGTGCGGTCGAGGTTCGACGGCGTGTCGAACAAGGGACCGACGAGAGCCTGGCTCGAGATCGTCATCCCAATCATCGACGGATCGGCCAGAGCCACAGTCGCGCTCGCCTTGCCGTTCGCATCCAGCGTGCCGAAGAAACCCGGCAGGCTGAAAGTCAGCGGCAGGTTCGCCAAGCCGACGTCGACGAAGACGCCCGGCAGGACCTCGCTCGAGACCTCGGTGGTCGACACGATGATGCCGTAGAGGTTGCCCGCCGCGGCGGGCGCCTCGACACTCCAGGTGGTGTTCCCCGGAAGGGCGCCACCGGTGTGGCTGAGGGTGGGAGCCTGCGCAAGCAGGGGGGCGGTGAAGAGCGCAAAGGCCAGTGCGGTTCTCATGGGATGGGATGTTGGGGGGTGGTGGGGGCTCGTGATTTCGATGCCGGCTTTGGACGCCACAGAGGCGGCGCCGGTTCCGTGAACCCATACGAGTGTGCTTTTGAAGGATAGCCGACAAATTCGAATTGGGGAGAGCTCACCATCGCGTTGATGATGGGCTCTCCCCAAAAACGAACGGGAAGCGGCTGTCCAGGCGGATCGACCGATCCTGCTAATTCTGCAGTCGCGCCCAGAAGGTCGGCGACCAGCTCTCGAGCGCGGATTGCCTACGGGATGAGCGTGAGACTCACGGCATTGCTCGCACTCGTAACCTGGCCGGCAAGGGTGACGAAGGCGTGGTACAGGGTCAGGCCTGCCAGCGCGGGGTCCGAGGCCGGTGGGATCACGATCGCCGCTGTGCCGGCACCGCTGGTATCCAGTGCCCCGAGCGTTCCCGAGAGGTGCGCCTGGTTCGGAGCTGCCAGAGTCTGCAGCGTGTAGGCATCGAGCGTGAGCGGGATCATCTGGCCGTCGACGGCAATCCCGGGACTTGTGCCCGTGATCGATCCCAGAACCCAGTACAGCTCTGATGGATGAGCGGGCGCGCTCAGAGCCAATGCCTGTACGCCACCGCCCACCAGGCTGAGGCTTGGCACGTCGGCGGTCAGGGGAGCTACAGGCTGCCGTTCAAGAGCCCCAAGGTCCACGACAGGAGCGGCGCCGATGCCCGTGTCGACGACCGAGGGGTCGTCGACGAAGCGAGCGGCGCCGACGAGGTCGAGCGTATTTCCAGTTGTGACGGCGGTGTTGTCGCCAGCGTCGATGCAGGGCGAGAGGGCGTCTAGAATGAAGCCGCCGGGCGCAAACAGCGGGTCGGCATCGAAGCAGCCGGGGAAGCTTGCGGGGTTCGGCGGATCCTCACCGGGCTCGGTCAGGAACAGGTAGTACACATCGCTGTTGGCGAGGTCGTACTTGCCAGTGAGCTGCTCCTTCAGGGGCCAGATGACATCCTCACCCGGGATGGCGGGCTTGCCGAAGTTGCCCCAGATGATCGTGTTGCGGATGATGGCCTTCTGGTTGTAGTAGGCGGCGACTCCAGCTGCTTTCTGCGCGGTGTTCGCCGTGAACGTGCAGCCCTCGATCCGCAGCGTGCCTGTGCCCGAGGAGAAGTCGGCGCCATAGATCCCGGCGCCCTCATCACCAACGTCGATCTGCGATGTGATCGAGTACGGCTTGACGTAGTTATTCGTGAACATGGAGTCGATCACGGTCAGGTTCTTGCGCGCGTAGATCCCAGCGCCCGCATGCGCAAAGTTGTCATCGAACAGGCAGTCCTCGACCAAGAGGTCATCACCAATGTGGTAGATCCCGCCGCCGAAAGAGCCCGACGGGTCACCCATCGCAAACCAGTTTCCAGTCTGGTTGCGCGTGAACTCCGAGCGCTTGATCGTTGCCGAGGTTCCGAAGTCGAGGCTGACCGCTCCGCCGCGTCCCGAGCCGCCGGTCGTCACGACGTAGTGGTTGTCGAACTGGCTGTCCTCGATAGTCGGTTGAGCACCGCCCGTGAAGAAGAACCCGGAGGGGCCCTTTCCAAATGAGTAGCCATCCTTGACTACGCAGCTCCGGATCGCCGGCTGTCCACCTGTGCAATACATCGAGGAGCCCACGCCGTTGGCATTCTTCTCCCACGTCAAGTTGGCCAACGTGGGGCTGGAGTTCTCGAGGTACATCCCCGCGCCTGGGTTGTACGTGCCGCTTGCGTAGCCAGCCAGAATAGTGAATCCATCCAACCGGCCCGTGTTGTCAACGTTGACAACACGCACGATCTGCGTCGAGTTCGTGCCGGCGCCCGTCCACGCGAACTGCCACCAGTTCCAGCTCGTTCCGTACGTGTCGTTCTGGTCGATGTCGCCTGAGAGGACCGTGAGGTTGGCGCTCACATCCCGCGCCGTCAGGGTCGTCTCGCTGCCAATGAAGCCGCCATAGACTTGGACACCACTCTTCAGTGAGAACGAGTCGCCGGGGCTAGAAGCGGGCCCAGGGAAGTAGGTTCCCGCGGCGACCCAGACCTCTCCTGAATTGGTCGCTTGCAGTGCGGGCTGCAAGTCGGTGTAGGCATCCTGCCAAGAGCTGCCGTCGCCGGCTCCGGTTGCGGTTTGCGCGACAAAGACCTGCGCCGAAGCGGTGGTCGAGAGGCAGAGAACAACGATCGCGATCGAGTAACGCATGAGGCAGTGGGGTTGATAGCTGTGCCCCGAGGGGGCGCTCGAGAGCGGTGGGGTTGCTTGGACGCCCCAAGTATTGAAGGGGCCTCATCGACATGGAGTCCGCGCGCGTGCGATCGGATACGCGCGCTTGGGAAATACTCGGCCCACAGAATCGGGGTCCGCCCCCTCCGCAAGGAGGAGGCGGACCCCGATTCGTGCAGGCGCTTAGTGCTAAGCAGTCGCGCCCAGAAGGTCGGCGACCAGCTCTTTCTCGTGACGCAGCTCGGCCACGGTCGCGGCTAGGCGCTCTTGCAGGAAGGCGTCGAGCTCGAGGCCCTGGACGATGGTGGCATCGCCGCCACCCGCGCAGTTCACGGGGAAGCTGGAGATCAAGCCGGCGTCGACGCCGTAGCTGCCGTCGGAAGCCACGCACACCGAGCGCGTGCCCTCGCAGCCGAGGTACAGATCACGGACGTGATCGACGAGGCCGTTGGCGGCGCTCATCGCACTGGACAGGCCGCGCGCCGCGATGATCGCGGCACCGCGCTTCTGGACCGTGGTGATGAAGTCGCCTTGCAGCCACTCCATATCGCCAATGACGTCCATCGCGGGCTTGCCGTTGATCAGCGTGTTCTTGTAGTCCGGCACCTGGGTCGCCGAGTGGTTGCCCCAGATCGTCGCGTTCGTGACCGCCGTGGAAGCGAGGCCGGCCTTCGTGGACAGCTGCGCCATCGCGCGGTTTTGGTCAAGGCGGGTCATCGCCGTGAAGCGCGCATCGGGCACGTCGGGCGCCGAGTGCATCGCGATCAGGCAGTTCGTGTTGCACGGGTTGCCAACAACCGCAACGCGCACGTCGCTGGCGGCGTGGTCGTTGATCGCACGGCCTTGGCCGGTGAAGATCGGACCGTTCTCTTTAATCAGGTCGCCACGCTCCATACCAGGGCCACGCGGCTTCGAGCCCACAAGCAGCGCCCAGTTGACGTCCTTGAAGCCCTCGTCCACGTCGCTCGTCAGAATCATGTCCTGAAGCAGCGGGAAAGCGCAGTCTTCGAGCTCCATCGCGACGCCTTTCAGCGCGGCCATGGGCTTCTCGAAGGGGACCTCGATCATCTGAAGGATGACCGGTTGATCAGGGCCGAACATGTGGCCACTGGCGATGCGGGGAAGCAGGGCATAGCCGATCTGGCCGGCAGCGCCCGTAACGGCCACGCGAATGGGGGCCTTGGTCATGACTTTTCTCCTTTGGAGAGCAGCTGGGTGGATAACGTGCGGGAAAGCGCGAGCATGATAACGCCGATTGGCTCGAACCTTCCCGCGCTTGGGCCCGTCTTGTAAGAAGCTAGGTCTTTTTGGGCGATTAGGGCTTCGCATTCAAGGGATCGGTGAAGTCGGTCGACGGCAAGAGGGTAGTCTTGAGTAGCCGGGTTACCCGGACCGCGATGAACACTCCAATTACACCGATCAGCACAAACGATTTGGCGCGCGAGGCGCCCGCTTCCGTTGCCGAGCTGCTTTGGCAGCTTGCCAGCGAGGCGCGCAAGACACGCTTCGAGGTGGCTCCGAACCCCGCTGTCGGTGCCGCGGTGCTGTCGCGTGGAAAAATCATCGGTAGCGGTGTTCACGCCTTTTTGGGGGGCCCGCATGCCGAGGTCGAGGCGCTCGCCGCAGCCAATCGCAGCGGCGTGCCGAAGAGCGAATGGGACACGATTGTTGTGACCCTCGAGCCGTGCTCGTCGACCGGCAAAACACCGCCTTGCGCTGCTGCGATTTTGGACGCCGGCATTGGCCACGTGATCGTGGGTGCTCTCGATCCCGATCCGCGCCACAGCGGTGCGGGGATCGAGCTGCTGCGCGATGCAGGCGTTCGAGTCGACTTCTTTGGCTCGCGTCCCGAGGCCACCGACTCGTGGTCGCTTGAGACCACCGCACCGTTCTTCTTGGACTGGTTGAACTACGAGCGCGTGCGCCGGCCGCGTCCGTGGATCATTGCCAAGTGGGCGCAGACTCTGACCGGCCAGTTGACCCCGCCCGAGGACGTGGGCGAGGGCCGCTGGATTACCGGCGAGGTCGCGCGGAACGAAGTGCAAGTCCTACGCGGCCGCGTCGACGCGATCCTGACCGGTGTGGGCACCGTGCGCGCGGACGATCCGCGCTTGACCGTGCGCAAACCTGGCAACACACACCGCGCGCCGCTGCGAGTGGTGTTCGATTCGTACCTGTCGATATCACCCGATGCGCGTTTGTTCGCGCCGCTTGAGTCCAGCGCCGCCGCCGCCGGCGACGAGGCCAAGGGCGACGTTGTGATCTTCGCTAAGAGCGGCCCCGACCCCGCGCGTTACCGCGCTCTGGAAGAAGCCGGTGCGCGCATCGTGACGCTGCCAGGCGGCGACGATGGCCGCATCTCGCTGCGCGCGGCGGCCGACTGGCTGTGGGATGCGGGCGTGCGGCGCGCGATGCTTGAGGCGGGCCCGACGCTGACGCAAGCCTTCCACGAAGCCGAGCTGCTTGACCAAGCGCGCGTCTACTCGGGCAACATCGTCGGTGGCCGTGGCGACACGCTCGCGCCGCTTGTGCGCACGCTGGTTGATCGCGATCGCTTGGCGCAGAATCGCCTCGACCGCGAGTGCGGTGGTGATGCCGTGCTCGAGCTGTTCGGCTAAGCGCCGCTACAGCTCGCGGTACTCGCCACCCGTGATCTCGGCGATGCGCTCGAGCAGGTGCGAGTAACCGCCGATCGCGATCGTGCTGACGACACACTTGCGCATCTCGAGCCGCGCGCGCAGCGCTGCGTAGATTTCCCGCGTGCGCAGATCGTCGCCATCGGTCAGCAGGATGATCTCTTCGGCATTGGGGTCGTCAAGAGCGCGATTGAGGCCGGCGAGAATGCGTGTCTCCTCCGTATCGAACGGCGGCGTGGAGAGGAACTTCTCGATGCGCTCGTAGGCTGCCGCGTTCAGCGTGAGCATGTGCGGTGCCCATGAGATCGCGTTCTCGCTGAACACGATCACGTTGGCTTGGGCGCCAGGGGGTAGCGTCTTCAACGTGCGCAAGAGCTCGAAGCGAGTCCTCTCGAAGTACGTAGTTGAGCCTCGAAGTTCCCTGTTCATCGAGCCGCTGTGGTCGAGGACGAAGACCACGCGATCGCTTCGAATCGGCAAATCGAAGAGCTTGGGCGGGGTTTGGGTCTCGCCAGCTGTGGCGTTTTCGAGGCGCGTGGCGCGCGCCGCCCCGGCTTCAGAACGCGGCGGGAGCTGGAAGCCGGCGCCCTCTTCTTGCCACCACTTTTGCCAGCTATCTGCTGTGACGAAGCCGAGCCCGGTCAAACGCTCGAGCGCGTCATGTGCGCGCTCGCGGACAGCCGCGCTGTCTTTCGCGCGGCGTCCAATCAGGGCCGGGATCGCGGCGAGAACGCGCGCATCGACAACGGATTCGATCGCGGCTAGGCGGACCCCGGTATCGAGGTCGGTCAGGAGCTTGACGAGGCGTTCGTTCGCGGCCTGGCTATGCAGACGGGTGAGGTTCTCGGCGGCCGCGAGGCGCCGCTCGAAGCGCTTGTCGTCCGCGGCCTCGAACAGGAGCTCTTCCAAGTCTTCGGTCTTGCCGGCGGCGTGCAGCTCGGCACTGAGCGCTTTGAGGGCCTCGAACTGCAAGCGCCGGGAGCCGGTCTTGTTGCTGCGCAAGAGCTTCTCGAGCTCGCGTGTGTGTCCTGTCAAGCCGCGCAATTGCAGCGCCTGTACGGCAGCTGTTTGCACCGCGCGCGCGTCGCTCTTCAGCTGCTTCAGCACGAGCTTGTCGACCTTCTTGCCGGGGGCTAGCGAGACCGCGGTCAGTGCCATCGCGCGCACCTCGTCCGAGCGGCGCTTGTCGGCGGCGGCCTTCGAGAGGATCGGCGTCGTGAAGTCGGGATCAAAGGCGCGCAACGCCAAGACGCCCTCTTCCACCGAGCCCGAGAGGTCGGGTTGGAAGTGGTCGAGGACGAGTTTGAAATCGTCCTCGCTGCCGGACTCGATGAAGCCCGGCAAGAGGCCCGCGAGGGCAATCGATTGGAGGTCCGGGATTTTGGTGTCCGTGAAGATCTCGTCGAGGAACGACACGGCTGGCTCACCGAACAGAAGCAGCGTGCGGGTAGCCGCCTCGGGGACAACCTGGTAACCCTCGGCAAGCCGCCTCGTCAGGCGCTCGTCTCGCACCTGAAGGGGAGCGCTAGCTTGGGGCAGCGAGCGATCGAAGACCAGATCGCTGAGCGTGATCATCGCGTCCATGCGGCGCACCTGGTCGGCGCGAAAGTGGCGGAACGCGGGCAGCATCCGCGCGATGCTTCGCGGGCGCGTGACGACAGCAAGGCATCGCTTCATCGCGGTCATCGCTTCGAAGTCACCGGGCCGCGCGAGCGCCTCGAAATCCGCAACGGTTGCCTTGTTCGGCGCCGCGAGGATTAGATCCAAGAGCGCGCTTGGCGTGGGGGCTTGGGCTCCGCCCACGAGCGCGAAGAGCAGGCCGGCGAGAAGCTTGATCATGGTGTTGGCGGCGCTCGTGTGGAGCGGGCTAGTCCCCGACCACCGCGGTCTCGCCGCGCAGGCGGGAGACGATGTCGCCGGCGTACTCGGGGGTGAAGCGGCCGCTGATGATGGCGCTGCCTGGAAGCGGCGCTTGCACGGTGGCCACGCTGATGACTTGGCCGTCCACCACGATGGCCATCCTGTCGCCGATGTGGTCGGCTGTGAGCTGGGTGAAGGACTCGGTGTCATCGTCGGTCACCTTGAAAGCGATCGCCGGAAACCCGCGCTCGTCGGCCGATGCCGAGGCCTCTTGCAGGCCGAACATGTGGGCGGGTCCGACGCGCAGCTCCTCATCACCTGTGAAGAACGGCAAGAGCTCACTGGTGGCGTCGGCCGCGTTGACGATAAAGCGCACGTCGATGGCGGCCGTGTCGGGCAGGGCCGCCATGTCGCCGGCGGGCTTCGATTGGCAGCCGATGAAGAGGGCGAGAGTACTGACGAGAATCATGCGAGTAAGGTTCTTCATAAGGAGAAGAAGAGCCTAGTTCGGCGCGCTTGTCAAGTCCGCCGCGAATCCAACGCATACGGTGCCAGGCACAAGTTGCACAGGATTCGCCACCGACGCGCCTGCTCTCCCTACATACCCCTGCGGCCGAAGGCGTTTCATCGTCCGACGAGCGCTCTGCAGTGGCGAATCCTGTGCAACCTGTGCCTGGCACCGTATGCGTTGGATTCGCGCCATAGTACCCGGCCAGCATTTCGCGTACGTTCTGTGCATCATGAACTACCCCGCCAGCCTGCTCTTTGTTTCGCTCCTTGCCTGTGCCAGCCCTGGGGCCTCAATTGGAGCCTCGGCTGAGGGCGAATCGGCAGTGGATGCTCAGTCGCCCGAAGAGTTCTTGGGGCGGCCCGTGGGCACCGACTTCGAGCTGGCCGACTGGGGCGAAGTCTCGGGCTGGTACAAGCAGCTGGCGGCGGGCAGCGCGCGCGTGCAGGCCGATGTGATTGGCCACACGACCGGCGGGCGTGAGTTCATGGTGGCCGTGATTAGCGGCGAAGAGAGCATGGGCCGGTTGGACGAGATCCAGGCGGCGACCGCGCGCATCGCCGACCCGCGCGGGCTCGCGGCGAGCGAGCGCGCGGCGCTGGTCGCCGCCGCGAAGCCGGTGCTGTTTGTGTCGTGCTCGATGCACTCGACCGAGACGGCGGGCACCGAGTTCGGGATGCAGTTTGCGTGGAACTTGGCGACGTCAAACGAAGAGCCGTACGCGTCGGCGCGGCGCGACCTCGTCGTTGTGATCGTGCCGACGATCAACCCCGATGGACTCGACGAAGTCGTGCATTGGTACGAAGAGAACAAGGGCACGCCGTACGAGGGGACCGGGCTCAAAACTCTGTATCAGCACTACGCTGGGCACGACAACAACCGCGACTGGTTTGGGCTTTCGCTGGAGGAGACGCGGCTGGTGACCGAGCAGATCTACAAGGTCTGGCGGCCGACCGTTTATTGGGATGTGCACCAACAGGGGCAAGGGGAAGAGCGCTTCTTCGTGCCGCCGTTCCGCGATCCCTTGAACCCGAACTTGGACGCCGGCGTGATCACCGCGATTGATGCGGTGGGCTCGCGCGCGCTGTTTGATTTGACGCGGCGTGGGTTTACCGGTATCTCGACCGGTGTGTCGTACGACATGTGGTGGAACGGCGGTAACCGCAACGTGCCGGTGCGGCACAACATCATTGGTCTTTTGACCGAGGCGGCGAGCGTGAACATCGCGTCGCCGATCTTCCTGTCGCCTGGTGAGCTACGCGCGCCCGGTGATCTGGATGGCTATCAGCCGTCGAACCGTTTTCCCGATCCGTGGCCCGGCGGCTGGTGGCGTTTGTCGGACATCATTCGCTACGAGCTAGGTTTTGGCGAGTCGCTGCTGGGCAGCTTGGTGCGTGACCGCGAGGTCCTGATCGACAACGCGATCGGTGCCGCCGAGCGCGCGATGCAGGCCACCGGTGCGGCCGGCGAGGCTGCGGCTCCGCGCGCGTGGATCTTGCCCGCCAGCAACAAGGACCGCCGTGCTCTGCACCGGCTTGTGGACATCTTGGATCGCGGCGGCGTCGAGGTGCACTCGGCGGCGGCGGCCTTCGAAGCCGATGGCCGCGCGTACGCGAAGGGCAGCTTGATCGTGTATCGCGATCAGCCGTATGGGCAGCATGTGAAGGACCTCTTCGAGGTGCAGCGCTACCCCGATGGTGCGGCGCCGTACGACGTTGCGGGCTGGACTCTGCCGATCCTGTTTGGGTTGCGGCGTGTTGAGGTCGTGAGCGACTTCGACGTCACGGCGAACCTTGTGGCGGACGCCGACGATGCGCTTGGGCGCATGGGCGCCTCGATGCTGCCCGAGGTCATGGAGGGCCGTGATGGAGACGAGTGGGCGGCGCTATTCGGGCAGCTGTCCGCGGGCGGCCAGGCCACGTTCCGCGTGGCGGGCGAGAGCGCGGGCAGCTTTGCGCTGGGGACGGCGCTCGACCTTGAGGATGCGCTCGAGGGTGCCGCGGAAGAGGATGCGAAGGACGATGCCGCGGACGAGGCGAAGCCGCGCAATCAAGTGATCGAGGGCATGCCGCGCGTGGGTGTGTACGGCCCGTGGACGGGCTCGATGAACGAAGGCTGGCTGCGCTGGGTCCTGGATGGATACGGCGTTGAGTACACAACGCTGCGACCCGAGGCCGTGCGCGCCGGTGCTTTGGGCGAGCGCTACGACGTGATCGTGTTGCCCAGCATGGGCAGCTGGACGTTGGACTCGGGGCGCGCGCCGGGCACCGTGCCCGAGCAGTACGAGCGCGGCCTCGACCCCGAAGGCGCGATCGCGATCGAAGAGTTCGTACGCGCCGGCGGGCGGCTGGTCACGATGCAGTCGTCGGCGGCATGGGCGACGGACTTGTTCGACTTCGACTTGGAAGAGGTGACGAGCAAGGCGTCCGACTTCTCGTGCCCCGGCAGCGTTCTGCGCGCCGTGCCCACGGACGACGCGCTGGCCGCCGGCCTGCCCGCGTCGCTGCCGTTCTTCTTCTCGCGCTCGCTCGCCTGGACGATCCCCGAGAAGACCAAGAACGACTACGCCGTCGCTTTGCGCTACGCGAACAAGCGCGTTCTATACTCGGGCTGGATCAAGAGCCCAGAGACGATCGAAGGCCAAGCCGCCTGGGTGCGCGCCACTTACGGCAAGGGCCACGTCGACCTGTTCGGCTTCCGCCCGCAGTACCGCAGCTGGTCGCAAGCGGCGTTCCCGCTGCTGTTCCGCGCGCTGCTTCTGGACTAGCGGAATCTCAGTCGCCGAAGAGCGAATCCAACGCATACGGTGCCAGGCACAAGTTGCACAGGATTCGCCACCGACGCGCTTGCTCTACCTACAGACCCTTACGGCCGAAGGCGTTTCATCGTCCGACGAGCGATCTGCAGTGGCGAATCCTGTGCAACTTGTGCCTGGCACCGTATGCGTTGGATTCGCGACGTAACTTGAACCGAGGTTCATAACGCCTCGTGTGCCTTGCTGCGCTAGCCTGTGCGGCATGGCTACAACATCTGAACTCAGCCTCTCGGTCAGGCTGTTCCTGAAGACCTATCGCTTTCGCACAAACGACCCGGTTCCGTTCGTTGCGCTGGACAAACCTCTGTCCGAGTGCAAAGTCGGACTGATCTCGAGCGCGGGCTTTGTGCCGCCCGGCATCGAACCGTTTGACGAGAGCGTGCGCGGCGGCGACTCAAGCTGGCGCGCCGTTCCGGCGGACACCGATCCGGCCGAGCTCGCCGACTGCCACCGCTCCGAGTCATTCGACCACAGCGCAATGGAGAAGGACCCCGACCTGGCGTTCCCGCTGACGCGCATCCAAGAGCTCGTGGCCGAAGGCTTCATCGGCAGCACGACGAAGAACTTCGTGTCGATCATGGGCTCGATCACAGCGACCGGCCCGTTGATCAAGAAGACCGCGCCGGAGGTGGGGCAGTTCTTCAAGGACGAGGGCGCGGACCTCGTCTTGCTCGTCCCGGTCTGACCGATGTGTAACCAGACGGTCGGTCTGGTCGCAGGTGCTGTCGAGTCCGCCGGAATCCCCACGGTGACGATCCAACTTTTGAAGAGCATTGCCGAGAAGGTGCGCCCGCCGCGCGCCCTGTGGGTTCCGTTCGCGCACGGCTATCCGCTTGAGGCGCCACTCGAGCCCGAGAAGCAGAAGCGCGTGATGCGCGCCGCGCTCGAGCTCGCGCACGCCAAGGGCGAGGCGCCCCTGCTTGTCGACTACGCTGGCTAAGCTCGGCGGAGCCCGATGGCCCCGCCTTCCCTTCGGAAGTTTGCCCCGAAGCTCAGCCGCCCGGGTTGGGGCAGATGTCTCCATTGTTGCCGGTATTGCCCACGCCCCCAGCTGAATCCACGCCGTCAACTCCTGCAGTGCCAGGCAGGCCATCTGGGCTGCCTGAGCCTCCAGCACCCACTACGCCCGTGTTGCCGGGCGAGCCCGTGGGGCTTGATCCGGGAAGGCCGCCCAGCCCCGGTGGCGTGCCGTTGCCGCCGTCTCCGCCTTTGCCTCCGGTTCCCCCGGTAGTTGACCCGCCTGAACCAGAGTCTCCACCCCGGCCCCCGGAACCCTGGTACTGTGTGCCGCTCTTGTAGGCGTCTCCACCCTTGCCACCGTTGCCACCGTTGCCGGCACTGGCTCCCCCTCCGATGCTTCCCGGGCCACCCATTCCGCCGGCATCGGGACAGCAAGCCGAGCCGTTTCCGCCGTTCCCTCCGGCATTCCCAGTCGCGTCAGCTGCATCCCCGCCAGCCGAACCAGGCTGGCCGTTTGGACTCGATGCTGTGCCATTGTCCCCCGGGCGGCCATTCGTACCATTCCGGGTTCTCGTGATCCCTGGCGTGATGCCCGGGCCGCCATCGCCACAGCTCGCGAGCCACTCACCCTGACCGGGGGTCGCCGCAACGGCCAAATCGACGATGGGCGCGTGAACATAGTGCCACACGACTTCGCCGGAGTTGCCCGAGTCGCCTGGCGCGAGTCCGAGCTCGACATCGCCCCGGCCCCCTAGGCCTCCGCGGCCGCCGATGTCCGTGATTCGTGTGGGCAGGCTCTCGATCTCAGAAGGTGAGAGGTCATGGTCCGAGAGCAAGGCCCCGATGCTGATGATCGCGCCGCCGTCTCCCGCTCGGGCACCAGCACCTCCCTCGCCTCCGTCGCCGGCAGTGACAAGTCCGGTCACTAAGAGATCCGGGGATGTCATAAGAATCGTTGATCCCCGCCCCCCCTGGAGGTGTTGCGTCACTTGTGGATCGAGGTCCTCGTAGTGACTCCCGCGGCCGCCTGTGATCGAACCCTTGATGGTCATTCGCTCGTCTGCAATAAGTTCAAGGTTCCAGCCATCCTGCGTGTCGGCGACCGGGAGCACGGGGATGTCAGCGATACGGAGGTTTCCCTCGACTAAGAGACGTCCTGAGGCGTGGATCTGCAAAGAATGGTCGATGCTGATCTCGACTCCCTCCGGCACCAGGATGTTGGTTCCCTCAAGGGCCTCCATCGTCTTGGAGATTGAGGCTGGACCAAGGACTACGTCCCAATCCGTGGGAGCCGCGGCGGCAAGCGAAGAGCAACTTAGCGATAGAAGCCCGGCAGTCGCAAGCCGTACCCAGCGAGCCACATGCGTTCTGGTTGTCGTGGTTGTCATGGTTGTCATGGTTGTCATGGCCGTCACCGCGCTGTCACCGGAAACAGACCGCTCAAACCTATAGACGAGCATTGGCGTGAGGTGCGCCACGCGAGACCCTTTTCTTTCCCGCGGTGGCTGTGGCGCATCTGGGCTCCCACGTCCGTTAGTTCAAAACCACCCTGCGGCGACGAGGTAGCTGCGGGAGAAGATCGAGCGCAAGTGCCGGGGCGAGAATCAGCGCCTCGTCGTCGGCACCGGTCACTGCGTGTGCCAGGGCGTGGCATCCGAGTCCCTCGACAACCCCGACAACGTGAACAGTTTCGCCGCCTGCATCGCGTTCGCGCCACCGCATGCGATCAACCGTCCGCGTGTCCGTACCAAGGGCGAGCAGATCTTGCCAACGCCTCCCGCGCACGGGTACGCTGCCGGCGACGATCGGCAAAAGCGTGGCGAAGAGCATCGCGGGCGACCGCATCGATGACCGAGTTCCCGATCAGCCCCGACTTCGAAAGGCACCACCGACTACGGGCGCGATCGGTCCCGTTGGCCTCTGGATCAAGATCCGGTTGCACCACATGTTCCTGTACAAGGCGCGCGTGCGCCCCTTCTGGCACCTGATCTCGGAGTGGGCCTTGAGGAAATCCAATCAAGACCGCAGCGCCCACCTGCGGCGCGAGTTCTTCGCCACCAAACCGACCGGGTTCACACGCCTCTGGCGCGTTCTGTTCCCGTACCAGGTGTGGCGCTTCGTGGCGATCAACATCAAGATGATCCGCATCATCTCACGCAATCACAGCGGGCACTGATCCGCAGCCTGCCTGTATCATGCGCGGATGTCCAACCCGCGTAAGGCACCCTTCTTCGTCTATCTTGGAGTCCTTCTGGTCTCCGCCGTGGCCCTCGGGGCCGAGATCCTCTTCACGCGCATTCTTGCGCTGATGTTGTGGCACCACTTCACCTACGTGGTGATTGGTGTGGCCTTGCTTGGCTTCGGTGCCGCGGGCAGCCACGTCATGGTGCGCGCGGCGATGGAGCGCAGGCTCGGCGGCGAGTCCGAGTCCACCGAGCGGCGCCTCGTGCGCTACTCGCTAGGCCTGACCCTGTCGGTGCCCCTGACGTACCTCGCGCTGATCCACATCCACTTCGCGCCGCTCGGGCTGGCCGAGGACATGAGCGGCGCGGTGGCGCTGATGCTGATCTACGTGCTGATCGCGCTGCCCTTCTACTTCGCGGGCCTCGCCATCTGCGAGGCGATTCGCAGCTTCCCCAAAGACGTCGGCGCGGTCTACTTCGCCGACCTCGTTGGCGCGGGCCTTGGCGCTCTTATCGCGGTCTGGGCGATTGAGCCACTGACCGGCCCCGGCGCGCTGATGGTCTTCGGTGCTAGCGGCGGCCTCGCCGCTGTGGCGTTTGCTCTCGCGCGCCCCGAGCCCAAGTTGCTGCTGCGCGGCGGCGTCGGGCTGCTGATGGCCGCGGGCATCCTCTATTGGATCTATCCCGCCGCGAAGGCCGGGCTCGTCGATCCGCCGCTGGCTCCGACGAAAGAGCTGGCCATGATGCCGGCCTTCATCAAGGTTGACGAAGCCGTCTGGAACCCGCTCGCGCGCATCGATATCACGGCGCCTCTGCCGACGCAGCCGACCATGGGCGGCGCGTTCCCTCCGGACCTGCCCAAGCAGAACATCCGCGGCATCTTCCAGGATGGCTCGGCACCGACGCTGTTCATGCAGTGGGACGGCAAGCTCGAGTCGATGAGCTTCCTGCGCGACGCGAGCGCGGCGGCCGGCCACATCGCGCTTGAGGCGCGCGGCAAGACCGGCACCGAGACGATGGCGATCGGCGTCGGCGGTGGCATCGACTTGGCGATCGCGCTGCAGTTCGGCGTCAAGCGCGTGACCGGCGTCGAGATCAACTCATCCACACGGCGCCTCTTGGAGGACACCTACGCGGACTTCAGCGGCGGCCTTGTCGCGCGCGACGACGTCGAGCTCGTCAACGCCGAGGGACGTCACTTCGCGCGCTCGAGCGGCCGCAAGTTCGACCTGATCCAGATGTCCGGCGTGGACACGTACACGGCGCTCAGCACCGGCGCCTACACGCTGTCCGAGAGCTACCTGTACACGCTCGATGCGGTCGAGGAATTCCTGGCGGCGCTCAAGCCCGGCGGCGTGCTCTCCTACAGTCGGATCGTCTTCGCCGACGCACCGCGTGAGACCCTGCGCCTGGCGCTGACGGCGCGCGAGGCGCTCGAGCGCCGCGGCATCGAGGACCCCGCCAGCCACATGTTTGTGCTCTTCGGCGGGCGCTGGGCCGAGCTGCTCGTGTCGGAGACGGCCTTCGAGCCAAAGGTGATCGCCGCCTTGCACTCGCTCGTCGAGCGCAACGGCTACAAGATCCTGTTCGATCCCACTGAGCCGCACGGTGGCCCCTTCGATGAAGGCCTGCATGCCGACGGCGCGGCTCGCACGGCGTTCTTCGACGACTACCCGTACATGGTCGAGCCGGCCACGGACGACAAGCCGTTCTTCTTCAACTACTTCAAGTGGGGCGACCTGAAGAAGACCGACCAATACGGTGGCCACGCCTACGAGCAGAAGTATCCGATCGGGCACCTGTGCTTGCTCTTGAGCCTGGTGCAGACCGTGCTCCTCGGCGCGTTCTTCATCCTGCGTCCGCTGCGCCGTATGAAGTCCGAGACGAAGGCTGGCGGCTCCGGCAACCTGGCCGTGTTCGGCTACTTCGCGGCGCTTGGGCTGGGCTTTATTGGGATCGAGGTCGTGCTGCTGCAGCGCTTCGTTTTGTTCCTCGGCCACCCGACTTGGTCGCTCGTTGTCGTCCTGCCGACGCTCTTGATCGCGGCCGGCGTGGGCAGCCTGACCATGCGCCCGACGAGCGATGCGCGCCAGAGGCTGCGCCGGCTCTTGTGGGGCATCCCGCTGGTGATTCTGTTTGCGCTGTTCATCTCGGGCGCGCCCTTGAACGTGTTCCTTGGGCTCTCGCTCTCGCTGCGCTTCTTCTTGTCGGTGGTGTTCCTGGCACCGGTCGGGTTTGTCCTGGGCATGGCCTTCCCGGCAGGCATTGCGCTGATCGATGAGACGGCGCCCGAGCTCGTGCCCTGGGCCTGGGCCGTCAACTCGTTCGCGACGGTGTTTGGCTCGACCGCGACGGTGCTCTTGGCGATGGACTTTGGTTTCACGGCGATCATGGTGGCGATGATCCCGCTGTATGCGCTGGGTATCTGGGCGCTCTTGCGCTCGAAAGGGGCTGAAGCACCGCCCGCGGCTGACGAGCCAGCGGCGACCTAAGCGCCAGCGTGTGCGGAACTCGCTCGCTAGGGGTGCTAGCGGAGGGGTTGGGGGCTAAACTGCGGGGCCAACAATCCCGCTGAAAAGCGCAGCTCGGCACTGCCTGGCTGCTTAGCCCCAAGAGAGTTCCCCCGTGAAGACCGACGTCGAAATCGCAGCTGAGTTCACCCCGCGCCCGATCACCGAGATTGCCACCACCCTTGGAGTGAGTGACGACGAGCTGCTGCCTTACGGCCGCGACCTTGCGAAGGTCAGCCGGCGCGCGATGGAGCGTCCGAGCGCGGTCACGAAGCGCCGCAAGTTGGTGCTTGTCTCGGCGATCACGCCGACGCCTGCCGGCGAAGGCAAGACCACAACCACCGTCGGGCTGGGCCAGGCGTTCACGCGGCTGAAGGCCGACGTGTGCCTTGCGCTGCGCGAGCCGTCCTTGGGCCCGTGCATGGGCGTGAAAGGCGGCGCGGCTGGCGGCGGCTACAGCCAAGTCATGCCGATGGATCGCATCAACCTGCACCTGACCGGCGACTTCCACGCCATCACCAGCGCGAACAACTTGCTCTCGGCGTTGATCGACAACCACATCTACTTCGGCAACGAGCTGGGCATCGACCCGCGCCGTGTTGTGTGGCGCCGCGTGATGGACATGAACGACCGCGCGCTGCGCAACGTGGTTATGGGCCTGGGCGGCCGCTTCCAAGGCATGCCGCGCGAGGGTGGTTTCGACATCACGGCGGCCAGCGAGGTCATGGCGATGTTGTGCCTTGCGGAGAACGAGGCTGACCTGCGCGAGCGCATCAACCGCACGCTGGTTGCGTACGACTTTGCGGGCGAGCCGGTCTTCGCTGGCGCTCTGAACGGAACCGGTGCGATGCTGGCGCTCCTGCGTGACGCTCTGGATCCGAACCTGGTGCAGACGTTCGAGGGCACGCCGGTGCTGGTGCACGGCGGGCCTTTTGCGAACATCGCGCACGGCTGCAACTCGGTGATCGCCACGCGCATGGCGATGCACTTGGCCGAGTGGACCATCACCGAGGCGGGCTTCGGCTTCGACCTGGGCGCCGAGAAGTTCTTCGACATCAAGTGCCGCATCGCGAACTTGGATCCCGACGGCGTGGTTTTGGTCGCGACCGCGCGCGCTCTAAAAATGCACGGTGGCAAGGACAAGGCGAACTTGGCTGAGCCCGATCCGGCGGCGGTCGAGGCGGGGCTCCCGAACCTCGAGAAGCACATCGAGAGTGTGCAGAAGTTTGGCAAGCCGGTGGTCGTGGCGCTGAACCGATTCGGCACCGATACCGACGCCGAGATCGACGTGATTCGGAAGCGCTGCGAGGCGCTCGGCGCGGCTTTCGAGGTCAGCGATCACCACGCCCGCGGTGGCGAGGGTGCCGAGGACTTGGCGCGCCGCGTGATCGCCGACTTCGGCGGCGAAGAGAAGCGCGACTCGGCTGGGCTGCGCCCGCTGTACCCGCTGGACACGGGCGTGGTGGACAAGATCAAGGCCGTGGCGCGAGCGATGTATGGCGCTCGGGATGTGGCCTTCACCAAGGCGGCCGAGAAGGACCTGCGCGAGATTCATCGACTTGGCTACAACGAGCTTCCGATCTGCATCGCGAAGGCGCCGAGCTCGCTGTCGGACGATCCGCAGCTGCGCGGGCGGCCGCACGACTTCGAGGTCACCGTGCGGAACGTCGTGATCAACTCAGGCGCGGGTTTCCTCGTGGTCCTCACCGGCAACATCATGCGCATGCCTGGACTGCCGCGCAAACCGCTGGCCGAGTCGATCAACGTCGTGGACGGCACCATCGTTGGTCTGGAGTAGGGCTGGCGAATATTGGCGGCGGTTGGCCTGCCTCGCGGGCGTCACGTTTGTGGCGCTCGCGAGCTGCCAATCGGCAGGCCCGAAGCCGGGGCTGTTTGACGTGGCTGGATTCCAAGTCGAGTCCGGTCTCGGCGCCGAGCTGCGCGAGCTGGGGTTCCTGCGCGAGACGCTGTCGCCGCAAGATGCGGCTTGGCCTGCGTTCGGCGCCCGCGCGGTGGCGCTTGCGGCTAAGTGGCCTGACTCGGCGCCCGCGCAGAGAATCGCCGACGACTTCGGACGGACCAGCTTGCGCGGTCCGTGGGTATGGGCGCAGCGCGAGGCGGCGCTGTCCACGAAGCTGACCGCCGAGGCGAGCTACCTCTTGGGGCGGCTCGAGACGCCGGCGCGTGCGGCGCGTTTGTTTGATCAAGCGATGGACTTGGCTCCCCAGTCGGTGTTCGGGTTTCACGGCGCGGCGTGGTTGGCGACGGCCGGCCGCGACTACCGCTTGGCCGAGGCGTTTGGCCAAAAGGCGGCCGCGCGCGCGAGCAGCATTCCCGAAGCGCTCATCGCCGGGCGTGGACTTGCGCAGTCGCGCAGCCAAGCGGACGATCATGCAGGTTCCCGCGCGGTGCTGCATGCGCTCGGCGAGCTGCCGGGTCTATCGCCGCGTGAAGTCGCCGGGCTGCGCGCCGCGGAGCTGGCCTCGGCTCTGCAGTTTCCCGAAGAGAGCTTGGTGATGCGCGGGGGGCTGTCGGCGGGCGGCGTGACCAGTGTCGAGATGCGCGCGGTGGGGGGGCCCGGGGTCGAGCGCTCGGCCTACCTGGAGGCGCTTGCCTTGTTGGACGCCGCGAGCGCACTTTCGGATACGGACGTGCCAGCGCTGGTGGCGGCGGTCGAGGCGGCGGACCTGCAGCGCGGGCGCGCAGAGAAGTTGACGGCGGTGAGGCTCGCTGTTCGCGGGCGCACCGGGGCGCGGGTCGTGCGGCTGATGGAACAGCTTGATCTCGAGCTCGAGGCGTTGAGCTATGGGCAGCTTCTTGCGCCGGGGCCTAGCGGGCTTGGGCTGCTGGATGCGGAGGAGTGGCAGGCGGCACTGGCGCTGGAGCGCGGGGACGCGGCGACGTGGCTCGCGACCTGGCGGCGGCGGCTGCCGGCGCGACTTCGCGGCATGGTGGCAGAGGCCGGGGCAACGCGGGGGCAGGTATTTGCTCGGCCCGGGATCTTGGACCTGGAGCGCGACCTAGGCAGCGACTTGGACGCGGCCGCACTGGTCCGGGCGGGCTGGTTCGAGGCGGCCCAGGTATTGGCTCTGCGTGCGGGTCTGGACGCGGACTCGGACGACGTCCACGTGCGCGCGGCAGCGGGACAAGCGCTCGCGACCGAGCTCGCGCGCTTGTGCGGCGAGGCGACGCGTGGCGAGCTCAAAGGGCTTACGGGCGAGGCCGGTTTCTTGGCGGCCGCCGCGCGGGTGGCGACTGCGTTCCTGCCGGCACTTGGCGGGGAAGATCAGCTTGTGACGGCGGGCGCGATCGCGTCCTCGCCGCGCGAGAGCTACGGGCCACTGGCGGCCCTGGTGCAGCCGGGGCCGCGCGCGACCGCGCGGCCGGATGGCGCCCCGCTCGGCGGACTTGCGGCGCTGATGGCCAAGCTAGGGCGCGTGGCGGTGGTGGGGTCGCAGCGCGGCCAATTGGACGCGACGATGCGCTCGGTTGTGGGCATGCAGTACTTGGATGGCGAGCACCTCGGGGCGCCGTTCACGGGCACCGCGTTTTGGTGCCAAGGCGTCGATGCGCCGAGCCGCGCCGAGGCCTCGGGCGCTGGCATCGCGGGCGCGGCCGTGCACGACGGCTTCTGGATCGACATCGAGGCGGTACGCGACGTCGCCGAGGACTGGCAGGCGGTGGCCGACGTGTACGCCCCCATGCTGGCTGCGCGGGGCGCGCTCTTCCCCGCAGCGCCAAGTTGCGCACCGGGGGACGCGGCGCGCGCCGTGCCGCTGCTTGGCGAGGGACGCAGGTTGCAGCTGCAGCTGATTCAAGAGCGCGGCCCCGCGACCCTCGACGAGCTGCTCGACCTCGTCCAGATCCATGAGGAAGGCCATCTGTGCGATCGCGCGCGCTTCCTACCCTTGGCCGAGCACTGGCCGGCGGCGCTAGCCTTCTTGGCGAAGGTGAACTTCAACCCGGACAAGCTGATCGAGCGCCTCGAGTACCGCGCCGAGTTGACCGCGCTGGCCGAGGCTCCCGACCCGCGCATCGTGCTTGTCGAGATCCTCGTGTTGGCCGAGAGCGCGGAGGCGAGTCTCGAGAGCGGTGTGACCCCTCACGCGGCGGCGTACGCGAGCCTGGTGCGCGACCTGGACGCCTTGCGCGCACAGAGCGCGCCGTCTGCGGGTTACGTGCGCTGGCAGTGGCACCGCATCGACGCCAAGACCCTGCACGCCCTCGCGCTCGAGCTGGCTAGGCAAGAGGGGCTCGGCTCGCCGCAATCGAGCAACAGAACGAAGCTGTAACGACAGAATCTCCCGATCCAAGCGATAATCGGGCAGGCAAAAAGCACACCTCTTCGGCCCCGCCGCATACCTTTGCGGAAATCGCGCTTCGACTCCGGAGCCGCGATCGAGCCTGCCGAAGAGGTTGTGTCACTTCCCTTCCCCATGTTCATCAAGCTGCTTACTTTCTCCGGTATTTGGATCGCCATCGGCTTCGCAGCCGGCTGCGCGATCTGGGCCGGAATGGTGATCGCCCGCAAGCGCGCGGCGAGGCAAACCATAGGAACAGCGGGCGGCAACGAGAGCCAGAACAGTCCCATCGTGGACCGCGGTGATGGGGCAGTGACGCACCGCATTCTCAAAGGGGAATTTGAGAATGCGGATTCGAGGAAGATGGCTCCTGCTCGCCGCAAAACCGGCGGGCGGGAGCTACTTAACTTCCCACGCTAACCAAGCGCTAGCGCAGGCTGAGCGCCGTGCGGATGAGCGTATCAAGGTCGTCCTGACCGACCGCTTCGATGGCCTTCTGCACGGCCTTGTCGGCATCCTTGTCCTTGAAGCCGATCGACAGCAGCGCACGGACCGCATCCGCGCGGTTGGTGTTGATCGCCGCGGGCACGCCGCCCTTGCCCTCGGCAAGATCCTTGGCCGAGAAGACCGCGATCTTATCGCGCAAGTCGAGCAGGATCTGCTGCGCCGTCTTCTTGCCGACGCCTTTCACACTGCAGAGCCGCGCCGTATCCTCGCCTTGGATCGCGGCCACGAGCTCATCGCCTGGAAGCGATGAGAGAATCCCCAGCGCCATCGCCGGTCCGACCCCGCGCACGCCCAAGAGCGTGCGGAACAAGTCGCGCGTGTCCACGTCCGGGAAGCCGTACAGCGTGTGCGCATCCTCACGCACGATCAGGTGCACGTACACGCGCAGCTTCTTGCCTTCGGCGAAGCGCGCCATCAGGGGCACCGCCAAATCGTAGCCGACTCCGGCTACATCTAAAACAAGACGGGCGGCCGCCCGCATGGACAGCCGCCCTTCCAAGTACTCGTACATGAAGCCGGTTCGCTTAGTTTTCGCCGCGAAGCTTGAGGCCGAGTTCGGTCAGCTTCGAGCGCAACTCGTTGAGCGAAGTGACGCCAAAGTTCGGCATGCCAAGCAGCTCGTCCGACGAGTGCTTCAGCACGTCGCCGAAGGTCAGGCAGCCGAGCGTCTCGACCGTGCGGCGTGCACGGATCGACAGGTTCAGGTCGCTGATCGGACGGTTGTTGACACTGTCGCTCTCGGGCGAGGCGGCGGGCAGCGCGGGCAAGGTGTTTTGCTCGACGCTGGCGACGGCCTCTTCGTGGCTCATGCCAAGACGCAGGCTCTTGCTCGTCAGGATGTCCTTGATTTCCTTCAGGCTGGTCTCGCCGAAGTTCTTGTAGGACAAGAGCTCTTGCTCGGTGCGGCCAACGAGGTCGCCGATCGTGTTGATGTTCATCCGGTTCAGGCAGTTGCGCGCACGCACGCTGAGCTCGAAGTCGGTGATCGGAATACGCAGGATCTGGTTCAGGCGATCCTCTTTGCGCTCTTGATCTTCATCGTAGTACATGTGGATGGCCGCGGTGGCATCCACAAGGTAGCGCCGCGCGCGCAGGTCGAGCGGGTCGTGGCGCGTGACCGTCTCGTAGCAGGCGGCGGCGTCCTGATCGCGCCCGAGGTCTTCGAAGAGGACCCCAAGGTTCATCAGCACAGTCGTGTCGATGGGCAGCATGGCCGCCAGCGCTTCGTACGTGACAAGCGCAAGCTCGTCGAGGCCGCAGCGCTCGGCGAGGTGCGCCAAGCGGAACAGGTTTTCGCGGTTCGCACCATCGAGCTCGCGCGCCGCATGGAACGCGTCGAGCGCCTCTTCCCATTCGCGCTGAAGCTCGAACGCACGGCCGGCAAGGTAGTGATGCTCGGGGCCTTCGCGGAAGCTCGCGGGCGCGGCTTCGACCCCGGCGAGGAGCGCGGCGACGGCAGCCTCTTGATCGCCCTTGGCCAAGTTGGCCTCAAGCTGAGCTTCGAGCATGCCGCAGCGCGGGCGACGCTCTTCCGGATACTTCTCGGTCAGCTTGGTGTAGATCGCAAGTGCGCGGTCCCAATCCTTGATGGAGCACAGCGCGCGCGCAAGCGTGAACGCAGCGACATCATCATCGGCGTGCGGGGTCAAGAGCGCGACGGCTTCGTCGTGGCGCGCAAGCATCCACATGCCGAGGCCCTTGCGCAGACCCGCGTCGCCCTTGTCTTCAAGGCTGGCGACAAGCGTCGTGAACGAGCGCAGGGAGTTCGCGTCGGCGTAGACCTGCGCGCGGCCCATGTCGAGTTGCGGGAAGTTTGGATTCGCGATTCCGAGCAGATCGAAGCTGGGCCGATAAACGGGCACAACAGGAGCTTGGGGAACCGGGATCTCGGCGAACTCGGAGAACTCAGAGGGCTCGTCGATCTCGGCGGACTCCATCGGCTCAATGGGCTCGTCGATCTCGGTGGGCTCGGTGGTCTCTTGGCAGTCGTTTGACATGGGCGCAGGAGGCGTTGTTCGGGGGGTGACCTTCATCCAACTCAAGCGCAACGCAGGCGACTGCCGGAGCGCTTTTCGAGGTGGGGTGAGGGCGGTTTTGGGTGGTAACGGATTGCTTGTCGGGCCTTGCTCAAGAGTTGAACAGGGCACGAACCCAATTATGGGCGGAGATCATACGCCGAGAGGGGGGCGTGAGTCAAATCCCCACCCAGAACCTGAAGAGGCCGCTTCGTCGCGCCCCCTCGAAGGAGTACCTTGGGCGCGTCCCATGACCAGCCCCACGCTATGACCTGCATCTTTTGCAAGATCGCATCCGGTGACGTACCGACCGCCCTCATCTACGAGGACGAGACCGTTGTTGCCTTCCGCGATATCCGCCCCCTGACCCCGTCCCACGTCCTGATCGTGCCCCGCAAGCACATCCCGTCCATGTGGGAGTTTGACGACCCCATCATTGGCGGTGCGATCCTGTGCGCGGCCGCGAAAATCGCCCACTTGGAGGGTCTAGAGATGGGTTTTCGGGTGATTACGAACGCGGGCAAGCATGGCTGCCAAGAGGTCCCACACCTTCACTTTCACGTGGTCGGCGGTGCGCCGCTCGGCCCGATGCTGCGCGAGCGCGACTGAATCATGGACTACTTCCGCATTCAAGGTGGCGACCCGCTCGCCGGCTCGATTCCCGTGGCTGGCGCCAAGAACGCCGTCCTGCCGATCCTCGCCGCGGGCCTGCTGACCGACGGCACGCTCGAAATCCCGAACTCGCCGCGCCTGCGCGACGTGCGCACGCTGTCCGAGCTGCTCGAGGCGATGGGCTGTGGGGTCGAGCGCAAGGACTCGGGCGCGATCTCGATCTCTGGCGCGGGGCCGATTACCTGGGAAGCGACGTGGGAGCAGGTGCGCCAGATGAGGGCCTCGATCTGCGTGCTCGGGCCGCTCGTGGGGCGCTTCGGGCGCGCGCGCGTCAGCCTGCCGGGCGGCTGCGTCTTTGGCGTGCGGCCGATCGACGTGCACCTTAAAGGATTGGCTGCGCTGGGTGCCGAGGTACGCATCGAGGCCGGCTTCGTCGAGGCCTGGGTGCCCGAGCGACCCGGCGGCTCGTCCGAGCTGCCAAGCGCCGGCGGCGGCACGGATTTCGTCGACATGCCGGGCACTGGCGGCAACGTGCAAGTTGCCGGTGAAGCGACAGCCGCCGTCGCCACAAAGACGTGCGCCGCGAACCAAGCTGTGCAGCGCATCGGCGGACGCCTGAAGGGCGCCGAAGTCTTCTTGGGCACGCCCGCCGGTCCGACGGTCACTGGCACAATGAACGTGCTGATGGCGGCGACGCTTGCCGAAGGCCGCACCGTGATTCACGGCGCCGCATGCGAGCCCGAGGTCGGCGATCTTGTCGAGTGCCTTAACGCAATGGGCGCGAAGATCAGCGGCAAGGACTCGCCCACGCTCACGATCGATGGCGTCGAGGCTCTACACGGCGCGACGCACAACGTGATCCCCGACCGCATCGAGGCCGGCACCTACCTGATGGCCGGCGCGATCTGTGGCAGCCGCGTGCGTGTGACGGGCTGCGTTCCCGGCCACCTTTCGGCGCCGGTCGACGCGCTGCAACAAGCGGGTTACCAGTTCACCAAGGGCCCCGACTGGATCGAGATCCAGCCGCGCCGCCAGCGCCCGATTCCGGTCGACGTCACCACGCAGCCGTACCCCGGCTTCCCGACCGACTTGCAGGCGCAGATGATGGCGCTGATGGCGCTGGCCGATGGCACCAGCGTGATCACCGACCGCATCTACCCCGACCGCTACATGCACTTACCCGAGCTCTTGCGCCTGGGCGCGCGCATCCGTCGCCAAGGCGCCACCGCGATCATCGAAGGCGTCCCGAGTCTTTCGGGAGCGCCGGTCACGGCGTCCGACTTGCGCGCTTCGGCTGCGCTCGTGCTTGCGGGTCTCGTGGCCGACGGCGAGACCAGCGTCCACCGCGTGTATCACATCGACCGCGGCTACGAGCGCATCGATGTCGCACTTGCAAAAGTCGGCGGCCGGATCGAGCGCCTCGAGGAGTGAAGCCGCGGGCTGCCGGACTGCTGTTCGTCGACCTGCCGTTTGTTTCGCCGCTGTTGGCCGCGACGATCGAGTCGTATAAACTGCCGCTCGTGATGACGCCTGCGGCGCGCGCGTTGGGTTTGCCAGCGGGCAGTCACACACTCACCGAGAGCCAAGCGCGGGCGCTTGCGGTCGAGGCCCCCGAGCTCCGCGTCTTGACGAGCTCCGAGAACGCGCTGGCTTGGATCGCGCAGAATCTAAGCGCGGGCCCGCTGCCCGAGCTGGCCTCGATCTTCAAGGACAAGGCGCGCTTCCGCGAGCGCACGCGGAGCCTGGCGCCGGAGCTCTTCTTCCGCGAAGTGACGCTTGATGAGCTGCGCCAACTCGACCCGCAGTCGCTACCGCTGCCAGTGATCGTGAAACCCAACGTGGGTTTCTTCAGCTTAGCCGTCGAGCGCATCGAGGCTTGCGCGGATTGGCAAGGCGCGCTGCAGCGGATCGAGAAGAGCCTCGCGGAATGTCGCCGCTTGTATCCCACCTCGGTGCTCGACCTCAAGACGTTCCTCATCGAGCAGTGCATCGAAGGCGACGAGTTCGCCGTCGATGCCTACTTGGATGCAGACAGCCAGCCGACGGTGCTGGGGATCTGGAGTCATGCGTTTTCCGGCGCCGCGGATACGAGCGACCGCGTGTACTCAACCTCGAACGACATCGTCGCCGCAAACCTTGGCGCGTTCACCGAGTGGCTGCGCGAAATGGCGTTGGTGACGGGGGCGCGCAACATGCCGCTTCACGTCGAGCTGCGCCGCACCAAGGACGGGCTGTTGCGAGCCATCGAGGTCAACCCGCTGCGCTTTGGCGGTTGGTGCACAACCGCCGATTTGACCGCCATGGCGCTGGGGTTCAATCCCTACGCGATGTACTTCGATCAGGGCGCGCCCGACTGGAAGGCGGTCTTCCAAGACAAGACCGACATCACCTACAGCATTGTCGTGCTGGACAACTCGACCGGACTCGCCGCAGACGAGATCGCGTCATTTGACTACGACGCCTTGCTGGCGAGCTTCGCGCGGCCGCTCGAGCTGCGCCGCATCGACTTCCACAAGCAGCCCATGTTCGGGATCCTGTTTGTCGAGACGGCACGAGGTGAAGAGGCCGAGCTCGACCGCATCTTGCGCTCGGACCTAACCGAGTTCATTCGGCGCGCCTGACCACAAGCTCCTCGCACAGCAAGGCTCAGTGCACGGTGAAGGTCCAGACGTTGGTCAGTTTGAGAAGCGGGCCGAGCTGGATGCCTTGAAGGTTGCCTTGCAGTCCCAGCAGAGTCGCGTCGGCCGGGATCTGGAAAGGCAAGTTGGCGAAGCCCACCGGGTCGAGCCCGATTGCGGCGAACAGGTTCGCGCTGGCCAGGTCGATCAAGATCGAGCCTTCGATGCCCGCGATGGGCAGCGGCGAAGTGATGTCCAATGCGAGGTAGGCTGCGAAGGGCTGGTTGAAGTCGCCGTTGACGTTGATCGTGCTCGATGCGCCGAGAGCCAGCGTGGTTGAGGTGCCCTTGATGCTGGGCATGAAGTACGGCAAGTCGATCTCTGTCGAGGTTCCGTCGAGGCCGATCGGCACACCGTCGGACGAGTAGGGGCAGCCGCTGTACTGGCAGCTCAAGCTAGGTGCTAAGGCTTGGTTCTGCACAAGCTCGACTACCGATCCCAAGGTCAGAGAGACGGCGTCGGTTCCCGAGACACAGTCGCCGATACACGGTGGATCGCCAGCCTGAACCACGGCTCCCGTCCCACCCAAAAGTCGGAGCGTCGTCTGAGAGGCGGAGATGCCGGGGAGCCCACGCAGTGCGTACTTCGTGCTGGAGTACGGGACGTCTTGGCTGCCACCGCTGCCTCCAAAAACGGCTGTCCTGTAGAGCTCCACGGTCGAGGCGGAGGCCACAAGCGGGGTCGAGCCAGCGTGGTGGTGGTTGATGAGGTAGGCCACGGTGGTCCCGCCTTGGCCGCCGGTGAGTTGGCAGTCGACGAGCCGGACCGTGGACGTCGAGATGTCGAGCGCGGTTGTGGCGAGGTCGTCGTCGGAGGTCGCGGGGAAGACGGTGTGGAGCTCGAAGGATTCACCGCTCAAGATGCAGCTCTGGAGCTGCACCTGGTGGCTGTCCACGATCTTCATCGTCACGCCGGTCCGCTTGGTGTCGGCCTGCATGTCCGCAACGATGTCGGCGAAGGTGATCGCACCAGGCCCGCTCTTGACCTGGATGACGCCAGTGCAGTTGGGAGTCGGATTTAGCTGCGTTGGAAAACAGGTTGTCCCTTTGGACTTCACCTTGAAGCCAGAGATCAAACTGGTCGTACCTGCGGGCAGATTGCTGACCGTGAAGCCGTTGGAGATGACCGCGTTCCCCGAGCCGGGGCCGATGATGTCGAGTGGCTTGTTGAGCGTGAATGCAGCGTAGGTGCCGGGCTGGACGAACAGGATGCTGCCAGCGGGAGACGCGTTGATGGCGACCTGGATGTTTGCGTACGTGCCGCCAGGACCGACGGTGATCACCTGCGCCGTGCCGGTGCTGGTGAACAGAGCGAGAGCCACAACAAGGGCGAGGAGCTTGTGCATAAGTAGGTGGGGGGTGAGAGGGACGTCGCAAGAGTGCGACTCCAGCGATTTCATGCTAGCCATGTTGCGAGGGGGCTAGCAAGGGCCGATTCCCGGAATGCGTTTGCAGAGGCGCTGGCTGCCCGTGGGAGCCTATTCAACCAGCTGCAGCTCGACCTCGCTGAGGCCGACGCCGCGATAGCCGTCTTCGCCGGGGACGCGCGCGGTGATGCGCACCTCGAGCTTCTTGATCGTGTAGGTTTTGGGCAGCTTCAGGCGCGCCTTCTTGTTCTCGTCCGGGGGCATGCTGAGCTTGAACTCGTAGCGGCTGTTCACGATGACCGTGACGGTGGCGATGCGGCCGAGTTTTGGCTGCACGCGCTTGAACACGTGTGCGTTGCCAAGGATGACCAGGTTGGCTTTTGGTGCCTTCTTGAAGGACAGCTTCAGGGTCGGGAGCTCGTCGTCGGCGGCCGCGATCCAGGCGGAACGCAGGCGGCCATCGATCGCGAGCTCGCCTTCGCCGCTGATCGGGAACGCTGCGCCCAAACCCAGCGCGTCTTGCAACATCGCGGGCGGGGCGACCGAGGAGACCTTGGCCTTGGGCTTGCTGCCGGGCACCAGGTTGCTGGCGGCGTCGCGCACGAGCTGAAGCTGCCCGGCATCGAGCATGTCGGGCAGCTCGAAGTCGAGCTCGGTTGTGATGAGCTCGTTGGCACCGCGCAGCACGACGCCCTGAATCTCGTGGGGCGGAGGCGCGACCTCGACGCGCACCTTCAAACGGTGCGTACCCCCAGATTCGAGCTCGATCTTGGCCGGGAAGCGCTCCACACCCGCAGGCTTTTCGTCGTCGCCTTCGATGCTGGCCACGACGCGGCTGTCCAGGAAGTAGGTCACGCGCACGATGTGCGGCCCCTTGCCCGTTTCGCCGGGCCACTCAAGCCGCTCGAGCGCGCTCTTCTTCCAGTTGCCCAGCCACATGTTCAGCTGGCGACCGCCGGTGGCCACCAAATCGACCGAGGCGTTGGGGTCGGTGCTTGTGAAGCTGGTCTTGCCCGCTTGGGGAGCGCCGCTGACGACCGCGCGCGTCGCACGCCGCAAGAATAGAAGCGCGTAACACGTCCCAGTGACTTGCCCCGCGTTCCCAATCATCCAACTGCCTCCCGGCAGCTGTTCGCGCACCAGCTTTGTCGCGCCTTCGTTGTACCAATCGTGGCTGCCCAGCTTCGAGACGTTGCACAGCGAGCCAACGCGCTCAAGCCCATACAGGTAGTACCCCAGCCAGCTGCCCCGATAGTTGCGGTTGACCGAGAAGTGCGCTCCCAGCCACTCAAGCCCGTGGTCGCGCGCGGACTCGTAGCGATCGAGAGTCGCTTGTGAGGTCTTGCTGCTGGCGAGCGCATCCATACAGATGTTCAAGATCGCCGCGCCGGCGGAGGTCATCGAGCCGGTTGCATTGAACGCGCCTTTGCCTTGTACGTAGCTGAATCCGTAGCCCGTTTTTGTGTACTTCAGCGTCTCCTCGGCAAGCGCGCGCCAAGCCGAGTCGGGCACGTGGATGCCCAGCTGCGAGGCCGCGCGCAAGCCAAGCGCGCCGTACTGCGTGTTCGAGAGGTCGCCGCGACTACCACCGCCGGCGTAGCCGAAGTCGCCGGTCTGGATCGACCTGAGCTTTTGGGCCGTGACTTCCGCCCACTGCATGTCGTCGGCGTCGTGATGTGCCGAAAGCGCCATCAGCAAGAGCGCGATCCCATACGTGCTGGTCGGCGGCTGGCGGCGCAGCCCCTCGAAGCCAAGCTGAATTGCCTCGTGATCCTTGGGCAGGCCGGACTTCAGTAGCGTGTAGACCACCAGCGCGTTGTTGCCAGGGTGCGAGCTGCCCACGCCGTATTCCCAGCCGCCGTCTGGGTGCTGGCTGGCAAGCAGCCACTCGGTGCCGCGCGTGATCGCCGCGTTCACCGCCGCGGCCGGCACACGCGCAAGCGGCTTGGCATCTTGCGCCTGGATGGACGCGGACGAGGGCGAGGACGCGCCAAAGACAATTACGAGAGCGAGCGAGATGAGGCACTTCTGCATGTTCCTCATGCTACCCGGCCACCGTGCGCCGGTTTCGAACGAAGCCCTGGGCTCGGGTACGGTCCTATGGGACCAGTTGCAGGAAGGCCGCCATGGCGTCGACGCCGGTGTAGCCGACGTTGCGGCCGAGCTCTGTGCCCTCAGCGTCAAGCAAGATCATCGTGGGGAAGGCCTCGACCCCGAAGCGCTTCTTGAGCTCGGGGTGATCGTCGCCATCGACCTTCACCGCGATCACGTTGCCCGCCTTTGCCGCGTCGACGACCTTCGCCGCGGTGTAGACCCAGCCGTCCATCTGCTTGCACGGCCCGCACCACGTCGTCTCGAAGTCGACAAGCAGCCGCTTGCCCTCGCGTTTGGCTTGGGCGAGCGCAGCCTCGAAGTCGTGGCCAAATGCCAGCGGCGCCAGCGCGCGCTTCGCGTTGCGGTCGGCGGCGTACAGGTCCTCGGCCGCTTCTTCCTCGGCGCGGGTCACGCCGGGATCGAAGGCCTCGAACCGAATCCACATCCCGTTGGGATCCAAGTCCGTCATCCGAAATGCGCGCTCGCCGAGCCACGCGTGCCGCCCGAGCGAACGCGAGCTGGCCTTGCGAACAAGCGTATCTTGGTCGCTCGAGAGCGACCAAGCATCGGCATCGTCGAAGACGCCGTCCATCTGCATCTCGGTGATCAAAACATAGATCGTCTCATCGCCAAGTTTCACCTCGCCCGCGTGCCAGCCACGCCGCGACCAACGCAGGGCGGGCGCGGCGTCCGGCTCAAGCGGATCCTCGACGAACCAAAAACTCAGCGGATAAGTCCGCATGCCTTGCACAGAAGCGGCCGGCAGACCGAGGGTCGTCTCGAAGCTCGACCAGAACTTGCCACGGCTCTCAGAGGGCGTCGTCGTGAGCGTCTTGCCGACGTCCCTCGATCCGGCCCCGATCCACAGCTGATCAAAGTGCGCCGCGTCCTTCGAGCGCGTCAGCCGCAGCGAGAATTTGCGCTGCCCATCGCTAGGCTTGGGCGTGTAGCCCCGACCTTTCCTGGGGTTCTCCTCGATCGCAAACTCCAGCGTGCCGATCAGCGCGTCGTTTTCCTTCGTGAGCTCGATCGTCGCACCCTTGGGGCTCCAGCGCAGACTCTCGGTCTCGGTGGGGACGTGCGGCGTGAGGCGCACCTCGAGAATGCTCTTGGCGGCGGGCTCTGGCGCAACGGGGGGAGCGTCCTGGGCAAAGGCGAAGTTCGCGAGGCAGAGAGCAAGAACAGCAAGGATGGGCTTCATGCGGTCGAGTCTATCGTTGATGGCTGCGCGTTCGAGGCTTGTCTGGTAGCAAGCGTAGGGCTCGAACATTTCGCCGATCGCGAGTACAACAGCGCGCATGAAAACGAACAAGAACCCACAGGCCGAGCAGATGGCCGACGAGTCGATGGTGCGCTGCTTGGCGGCGCAGGCGTCGGCGGTGTGGCCGCAAGAGCAGCCCATGATCGAGGTCCTAGCGCTCGAGGGCGAGCCGCGCATCCTGGACGTCGCTTGCGGCACGGGCGAGTTCTCGGCGCGCGTGGCAGAGCTGCTGCCACACGCGCGCCTGACCGGCATCGACCTTGTCGAATCGCACTTGCAACTGGCGCGCGAGGCGACGGCGAGTTTGGTCGATCGCGCCGGAGCACCGCGCGCTCGCTTCGAGAGCGGCGACGCGTTCGACTTGGCCTTCGACGACGGCCACTTTGACTTGGTCGCCTGCCGCCACTTCCTGCAGGCGATTCCGCATCCCGAAAAGGTGATCGACGAGCTGGTGCGTGTCACGCGCCCCGGCGGGCATCTGCACATCGTCGCCGAGGACTACGGCCTGATGCACTTCACGCCGGGCAGCGAATCCAGCGACAGGTTCTGGCTGGACGGCCCGTATACGTTTGGCAAGGCAGCCGGCTTCGACTTGCACATCGGGCGCAAGATGCCGGCGCTGCTGCGCGCGGCGGGCCTCGAGGACGTGCGCCTCGACTATGTCAACGTCGACACCGAGCGGGTGCCGCGTGCGACCTTCGCCGCGATTTGGACCGCTTGGCGCGATGGCTACAGCAAGGCGATCGCCGAGCACAGCCGCTACACGGAAGCCGAAGCGCGTGGCGAGTTCGACGCCATGATCGCCGCGATCGAAGACCCAAGCGGTTTTGGCCTGTGGCAGCTGCCCGTGGTACAGGCGAGGCGACCCGCGTAGCGAGTTTGGCTCAGTCGAAGGTGCCTAGTGTGTTGCATTTGGTTACCCTCCCCGCAAGATGCAGTTGTTGTCAGCGAGGATGGAAGAGAAGGGTTTCGCCCTCAAGCGCGGGCCGCTGTTCTGGTCGCTTGCCCTGCTGGCGCTGGCCACAGTCGCGGCTCTCGTAGGCCGGCACCTGTACGTCAAGGACGTCTATGCCGAGGCGCGCCGGACCGCTTTGGAAGAGGCTGGCATCCTCCTCGATCGGGACGCGAAGACGCAGACCTGGGCCTCCAACTTAGGCGGCGTTTTTGTCACCGGGGAAGACCCCGGGGCTGATGCGTACGGGCCGCTGCGCGGTTTCGACTCGGTGGCTGGTGAGCACTTTGTGCCCTTGTGTCCCGGGCTCTCGCTTGAGTTGATGCACGACAGCGGGCGGGTCTTGAGCTTCGAGCCGCTGCTGGCTGGGGCGGATCTTGATGGGTGGGAAGAGGCCGCCTTGGCGACCTTGGCCACAAGTGATGCTGACGTCGCCGAGGTCGTCGACATTCGAGGCGCGCCGTTCGCGCGCAGGATGCGCAAGGTCGTGGCCGAAGAGTCCTGCCTGCGCTGCCATGGCGCAACGGGCAAAGTCGAGGGGGACATGTTGGGCGGCGGCGAGGTTGTGCTGTCGATGGCGCCGTTCTACGCACGCGCCGAGGCGGACGTGCAAACGCAGACGCGCCGGTTGGGGCTGTTCTGGGGCCTTGGCGCGCTGCTCTTGGGGATTGGCAGTGCGCGCTTCCAGAGCGAATGGAAGAAGCGTGCGCTCGCGGCGAACGAGTTGTGGGCTCAACGCCAGCGCATGGAGAGCATTTTGTGGGGCGCGAACGCAGGGACGTGGGAGTGGGACATCGTGGCGGGCGAGGTTGTGATCAACGAGCGCTGGGCCGAGATGATTGGCTTCACAGCCGCCGAGCTCGGAATCCTGAACTCCAAGGCGCTAGATGAGCGCCTGCACCCCGACGATCTTCGAGGTGTGCTCGATGCTCTGGACGCTCACGTAGCGGGGACCACCGAGCAGTTCATGGCCGAATTCCGGATGATGCACAAGGATGGCAGCTTCGTGTGGGTGAACTCGTTCGGACGAGTCCTCGAGCGCGGTCCGGACGGAGTCGCCTTGCACATGAGCGGCACACACATCGACGTGACCGAGCAGAGGACGCTTGGCGAGCGGCTGCACACGTCCGAGGCCTTGTTTGTCGCGCTCTTTGACCAAGCGCCGATCCCCATGGTCTGGGCTTCGCCGGATGGTGCGCTAAAGCTGAACGCCGCCAGCATCGAGCACCTGCATGCGCTTGACTGCACGATTGCACCCGCCGATCGGCACCTCTCCAAATCGCAGCGCACCTGGAAGATCTTCGACTCCGACCGGCGCGAGATTCCCCACGACGAGCTCCCTCTTGTGCGCGCTCTCAAAGGCGAGACCACGCTTGGATACGAAGCGCTGGTTGTTCTTCAGGACGGGACCGAGATCTGGGAGGTTGCGAACGCGGTTCCGATCTACAGCCAGGCGGGCGAGCTGGTGGCGGGCTTCGAGACGTTCACCGATGTCACGGAGCGCAAGCTAGCGGACGAGAGAACGCGCGAGAGCGAGGAGCGCTGGCGCTCGCTGGTGAACAACTCCCAAGACATGATTCTCCTCTTGGACCCGGACTACCGAATCCTCTACAGCAACCGGCCGCCGGTCGATTTCCAGCTGGATGAGGTGGTCGGGCTCGATTGCTTTGAGCTCTTGGAAGAGGACCAACAGGCGCTCTTGCGCGCGGCCTTTGACAAGGTGTTCAAGACCCGCTCGCATACTCGCGTGGACATTCGATACACCGGCCCGGGCGGGGAGCATCGCCACTTCGACTTGGGGCTTGCGCCTTTGGTGGATGCGCACGGAGAGCTGACCGGTTTCTTGGCGAGCGGGCGCGAGATCACGGACCGCTTGCAGCTGCTCGACCAGAAGTTTGAGCTCGAGCGGCGTGTCTTGCACGCGCAGAAGCTGGAGAGCTTGGGAATCCTTGCCGGCGGCATCGCGCACGACTTCAACAACCTGTTGATGACGATTCTTGGCAACGCTGACTTGGCGCGCGGCGACCTTCCCGAGGGGTCGCGGGCGCATGGCAAGATCGTCGAGATCGAGAAGGCCTCGAGGCGCGCGGCGACGCTCGCGACGCAGATGTTGGCGTACTCGGGCAAGGGGCGCTTTGTGATCGAGCGCATCGACGCCGGCAAGCTGCTCGAAGAGATGGCGGACCTCTTGCACGTGTCGATCTCGAAGAAGGCCGAGCTGCGCTTCGAGCTCGCTCCGGACCTACCGGACTTGGATGGCGACATGGCGCAGATCCAGCAGGTTGTGATGAACCTGATCACCAACGCGTCCGAGGCTCTGGAGGGCGAGCCTGGCGTGGTGAGTCTCTCGACAGCACTTGTCGAGCTGAGTCGCGCCGACATCGAGGTCCTGATGGACGACTCGCTAGGCGGCGGGCGCGTCTCCGAAGGGGCCTTTGTGGAGCTGCGCGTCAGCGATACAGGAAGCGGGATGGACGCCGCGACGCGCGGGCGGGTGTTTGATCCTTTCTTCACGACCAAGTTCACGGGCAGGGGGCTCGGGATGTCGGCCGTGCAGGGCATCGTGCATGGGCATCGCGGATTGATCCTTGTGGAGAGCGAGCCGGGTGAAGGCAGCGTTTTTCGTGTGTTGCTGCCCGTGGCCTCGGGGGTCAAGGTGCCGAGGGCTTCGGATGGCGAGGCAGCCTTGGGAGCCGTCCCGACGCGCCCGAGTGGGCGCATCCTGGTGGTCGATGACGAAGAGGGAGTCCGCGACGTGGCGGAGCTAATGCTGGAGCGCTTGGGTTTTGTGTGCGCGACAGCGAGCGATGGGCGCGATGCTTTGCTGCGTCTTAAGAAGGACGAGTTCGACCTAGTTCTGTTGGATCTGACCATGCCGGGCATGGATGGCGAAGAGACCTTCCGCGCGATTCGAGAGACCTGGCCTGCCTTGCCCGTGGTTCTGTGCAGCGGCTACAGCGAGCAAGCTGCCACCGAGCACTTTGCGGGTGGCGAGCTGGCCGGCTTCTTGCAGAAGCCCTTCGACCTTGCGGAGCTGGACGAGAAGCTGCGCGGCGTGCTGGGGTGAGGCCGTCGGGCTCCTAGTCTTCAGGGTACGGGCCCACGTAGATCACGTAGTCGGCGAGGTCTTGATCCTTATCGCGCAGGGTGTCCGACGTGCTGTCGACGAACGAGATCACGAGCGTACGCGCGCCTGGCTCGCGCTGTCACAGGACCTGCACCGTGCCGCCGTCGTTGTTGCAGTGGTAGCTGCCGATGACCAGGAAGACGGGTGAGTGGCCGGCCTCGTACGCTCGCGCGACCGAAGCCGACATCGTGCCGTCCCACAGGGCCTGTGCGCGGAACTTGTCCTTTACGGACTGGCTTGGCTCGAAGGGCTCGCCGCCGGTATCCGTCTGGTCGGCCGCCGCCTCGGTGTGGCCGCCCGACATCATGCGGTAGAAGCCGTCGCGGTAGGGGCCCGCTGGCAGCTCGCTCGGGATGTCGAACAGGCGCTGCTGCTCGTCCGAAAGCGCGCGCAGAGCATCGAAGCCCTTCAGCTTCGCGGCGCGCGTGTAGAGGCGCGGCGCATTCGCGGCGATCACGGGCACGCCGCTTGCCATCGCGGCTTCGATCAGCGGGCGGTGGGGCTCGGGCGTGCTGCCGGGGATGCCATCCATGGCTTCGGTCAAGGCGTCCCAGTCGATCAGGCCTTGGGTGTAGGCGTCGAGGATGTGCTGGGCATCGCGGGTCAGGAACTCGAGGCACAGGGCCGCGTTCGGGTGGCGCTGCAAGCTGGCGGTGAACAGCTTGGCGTCGAAGGGCAGGCCGACGGGGTGCTGGTGCAGCTCGCCGAGGACGACCAGGTCCGCACCGTCGATGGCCGCCAGAAGGTCGTCGAAGCTCGCCGCGGCGGCGCTGTGGCCGTCGAAGATCGGCAGCGCCTCCAGCTGGGCATCTGTGGGGGGCTCGGGCTGATGTGACACGGGTGCGATCGACGCACAGCTGGTGGCCAGGAGCAGGCAAGACGCGGCACTCAACACAAACAGGGGGCTCTTCATGCGCCGAGTCTAGCGCGCCGGGCCCCGATTGCTCTTATACTGCGCCGCTTCCCCCAGACCTGACTCATGTTCGACACTCTCACTAGCCGCCTCTCTTCCGCCTTCTCGAGCCTGCGTGGCAAGAAGGATCTGACCCCCGAGAACATCGAGGAGGGGCTCGCCGCCGTCAAGGCCGCCCTCCTGGAGGGCGACGTGCACTTCAAGGTCGCGCGCGATCTGGTCGAGTCCGTCCGCGCGCGCATCTTGGGTGCAACCCAAGTCAAGGGCGTCGACCCCAGCCAGCAGTTCATCCACGCGGTGCACGAGGAGTTGGTCGAGCTGATGGGGCCCGAGGATGCGACTCTGCAGGTCGCCAAATCCGGCCCGACCGTGATCCTGATGGCCGGCCTGCAGGGCGCGGGCAAGACGACCACCTGTGGCAAGCTGGGCCTGTTCCTGCGCGACAAGCACACCAAGAACCCGCTGCTGGTCGCCTGCGACATCAAGCGCCCGGCGGCCGTCGAGCAGCTGCGCGTGCTCGGCCGCCAGCTGGACCTGGCCGTCTTCTTTGAAGAGGGCCTGACGCCGCCCGAGGTCGCCGCCGCCGGCGTCGCGCACGCCAAAGCGAAGGGCTACGACACCGTCATCCTGGACACCGCCGGCCGCCTGCACGTCGACGACGAGCTGATGAGCGAAGTCGCCGACATCGCCAAGCGCACCCAGCCCACGAACCAGGTCCTGGTCGTCGACGGCATGACCGGCCAGGACGCCGTGCGCTCGGCCGGCGAGTTCCATAAGCGCCTGCAGCTGACCGGCGTCATCCTGACCAAGACCGATGGCGACGCGCGCGGCGGCGCCGTCGTCAGCCTGAAGGCCGTCACCGGCTGCCCCGTCCTGTTCGTCGGCACCGGCGAGAAGCCCGCCGACCTGGACGCGTTCAGCCCCGAGCGCATGGCCGGCCGCATCCTGGGCATGGGCGACGTCGTCGGCCTGGTCGAGAAGGCTCAAGAGACCATCAGTGAAGAGGAAGCCGAGGCCTCTTACAACAAGATGGTCATGGGCTCGTTCACGCTCGAGGACATGTTCGCCCAGCTGCGCATGATCCGCAAGATGGGCTCGATGAAGAAGCTCTTGGGCATGATGCCCGGCATGAGCGGCCTCGCCGGGCAGCTGGACCTGGACGACTCCGTCTTCGAGCGGCAAGAGGCGCTGTATTACTCGATGACCCCGCGCGAGCGCCTGCAGCCGGCCTCGATCGACGTCTCGCGCAGGCGCCGGATCGCACGCGGCGCGGGTTCAGAGATCTCTGCTGTCAACGAGCTGCTCAAGGGCTTCAAGCAGATGCAGAAGATGATGAAGCAGATGGGCAAGATGGGCCTAGGCGCCAAGCTGGGCGCCAAGGAAAAGCGCACCACCCTGGAAGGCATGGGCGGCGGAGCCGGCCTAGAAGGCGGAGGCCTAGGCGGCATGCTGGGCGGCCTAGGCAAGGGCGCCGGCGCGGCCCTCGGCGGCCTGGGCAGCATGTTCGGAGCCGGCGGAGGAGGCGGCGAGGCCATGCCCGACATGTCCGCCCTCGAAGGCATGCTGCCCGGAGGAGCCCGCCCGATGGGCAGCTCGGCCACCCGCAAGAACGCCCAGAAGCGCAAAGAGAAAGAGCGCAAGAAGCGCAAGCAGAAGAAGAAGCGCCGGTAGGGGGGGGGGGCGGGGCGGCTCGCCCAATTTGCCAGTTCCTAGGCCGGCTGGCAATTGCCGGACCCGGGTCAATCCAGATTGCTGACAGGATCCAAAACGATTTGGACTTGTTATGGAACGGTATCTTCGGGCTAGCCAGACCGTGCCCGGCTGCCGGGCGCCGCGCCTGACCAGGACCCGATTTTGGCACGATCCAGCCTGTCAGCATGCGCATAAGGGGCTTGCCTCCAAGCGGGCATCGATCCCCATAAGGCCTTTCCTGTAAGCTATTTACGCTGATACCTAGATGACGCAACCTCGCATGCGTCCCACACCCCGGGTCACGGGATTGAATCGAGGTCCTGACGGCCGGCACCTCGATTGAATCTTGCGCGCCATCACAAATAAATTGCATCTTCTTGTCCCACCGGCGCAGAAACCGCGTTTGACTAGGTGCGGACGGAGAGTTCGCGAACAGTTGGTCTACCCCCAATTCCCACTCCTGGGACTCAGGGCCACGCCACATCCCTTCCATTTCCGCTCCCCCTCAAGCTCATGCAGAAGCCTCGTAAACACACGCAAGCCATCCTAGGGACCAAAAGTGCCTTCGTGGCCGCGGCGTGGCAGCTGAGCGCACCTAGCGGGGGGCAGCGCAGATGAACCTGTACCTGATCATCGGGCTGACAACGCTCGTTGCCTCGCTGGTGCTGACACCCTGCGCGATGCAGCTAGCCCACGCGGCCGGCTGGGTCGATCGCCCGGGCCTGCGCAAGATCCACGGCAAGCCCGTGGCCTACTTGGGTGGGGCCGCAATGTTCGGCGCTCTATGCGTCGGCCTGATCGCCCTGATGCTTGTCACGCGGCACCCTACCGATTCGCTCAGCCACTTGGACCCGCGTATGCTGTCGCTGCTTGGCGGCGCGACGCTTCTGTTCGTGGTCGGGCTTGTGGACGACATTCGAAATGTCCGCCCACGGATCAAGCTGCTGGCGCAGATCATCGCCGCGACGGCGGTGTGCGCAAGCGGGATCACGATCAACCACATCACGATCACGGACAGCTTCGCGATCGAGTTCGGGCAGCTGTCGTTCCTAGTGACTGTCTTCTGGATCGTTGGAGTCACGAACGCTGTGAACTTAATCGACGGGATGGACGGTCTGGCGGCGGGCCTTAGCGCAGTCGCTTGTGCAGCGATCGGTTGGATCGCCTATCAGGCGGGTCTGTATACAGCAGCGATCTTGATGGTGGCTCTGCTTGGATCCGTGCTGGGCTACCTGCCTTACAACTTGAACCCCGCGAAGATCTTCATGGGGGACTCGGGCAGCTTGGTCCTTGGCTTCCTGTTGGCATCGACCTCGGTGTTGTGCGCGGCGAAGACCGCCACTTTTGTCGGGATCGGCGTCCCGCTTGTGGCCCTCGGCATCCCGATCTTCGACACGCTGTTTGCGATGGTGCGCCGCACCCTCGAGGGGCGCTCGCTGTTTTCGGCGGATCGCAACCACATCCACCACCGCCTGTTGGCATTGGGTTTTGGGCAGACGCGGATCGTCGGGCTCTTGTGTGCCGAGACAGCCTTGGCCGTGGGCTTGGTGCTTAGCTTCTCTTCAGCCCCGCGGTTCGTGCTTGGCGCGATCGTTGTGACCGGACTGTTGATCCACGTGACCCTGTTCCGCTCCGTTGGCGCCATCCGCTTCCGCGATTCCTTCTCGGGACTGTCCCGGATCGCCGCGGCGAAAAGCGAAGCGAAGGAAGAGCAGATGAACCTGGACGATCTCGAGCTGCAGTTCCGCGAGGCCAGGTCGATTTTCGAATGGTGGGACGCGGTCGCCAGCACCGGAGCTCAGCTTGGTTTTGCCAAGCTGCAGCTGACACTCGCCAGCCGCGACGGCGACCCGATCAAGCTAGCTTGGAGCCGTGGGCCGGAAGCCAATGTGGATGGACTTGTCCAGATGCGTGTCCCGGTACGGCACCGCCGAGCCGGTCAGCCCTTGTCGATCTTGGTCGAAGCCCCAGCCGAAGGTTCCCTTGAGAACGCCGGCCGTCATGTGGCTCAGTTCTGCCGCATGTTGGATCGCCATAGCGTTGCCGATCTTCCGGTGGGCGCGAGGCGCCGCCGCCCAGTGGCGGTGCACGGACTTCAGGCGATCTGAACGGCCCGATGTTCCGGCCTAGAACATGAAGTTCATGCCGAACCGGATCGCAACGCCTTCGAGCGTGGCTTCAGCGATTCCCGAAGACGTCTTGGCATCGTAGACGGGCAGCAAGTAGTCCGCGCCGATGGATGCCGACACATTGCTGGCAATCGGGTATTCCACACCAGCCCCAAATCGGATTCCGCCTTGGTTGCCGAGGTCGGGGATTTTGGACGTATTCGACAGCGTGCCAAACAGCGAGACGAAGGGGACAAACATACCTTCATCGTCGAAGTACCAAATGCTTCCTAGAGAGGTCTCTACAAGCGAGGAACTAATTCCCTGTGCCTCTAGGTCGCCAGTGCCAATGGTGAGGCCGAGGAACTGATCCTTGACAGGCCGCTTTTCCCCAGGTGTAACGAGGGTGGCCCCAAGCATGAATTCGGTCATCGAGTAGTCGACACCACCATTGCTTGCCAAGATCAGCGAGTTGACGTCAAAATCGTAGTCGTCGTACACGGCCCTTTGGATTCCAACGGTCGGCATCCATTCCTCTTGGCCTTGCGGGGCTAGGCATGCGGGAGTGGTCGCCAAGCAAACCGCAAGGAAACGAAACTGGACTGTATTCATGCTTGGGCCTACGCGAGGTGAAAGCGGAAATCAAAGGGGAAGGAGCAAGCCGAAGGGCGGCACACGGAAGTGCCTATCTGCTTGCAGCTAAACAGCTTACGTGGCTCCCGCGGGAGCTGGACGCGGTGCTGTTTGGCATTAGGTCAGCCTACTTGATTCAGAGCGATCGGCACAGGGAAATCCGACGTCAGCGTTGCGCGAATTTGGCGCATCAGCCGACCCGGCGAAGGGCCGGGTCGCGCTTGTCGATCCAGCCCGATCCGTGCCCGCACACACAGATTCGGTCACAGCGGGTCGCCTCTCTCGATTCGGCCGAAACCGTTCATGGAGCCGACACCTATAAGTCGCTTGACAGCAGGTGTTTACTCCCGTGCTTTGCAACATCGATTCTTTTATGGATTCGATCAACATCCATTTGATACGCCTGCCTACAATCAAAGGGTCAGGAACCGCTAGCTCGCCAGCCAGCCGGTCACCCCATCTCTCTCGATCAGCACCCTGTTGCTCATTCCAAGCGAAGGCCATCCCATGAAATTCCCCAAGACTCTCCTGACCCTCGCGCTGCTGTCGACGGCCGCACTGGGTCAAGCCCCTCAGATCTCTCAAGTTGGTGGCTCGACCACCGGCCTGACGACCATCCATGTTAAGGGCACCCCCTTGCAGGCGTATGGCGTGATCCTTTCCACCAACGAGGTCACGACGGAAGTTCTGCCGGGCGTCTTCATCGATCTGGCTCTGGACAACATCGGCTTGACGTTCACGCTGCCGGGTTTCTTCAGCATCATGAATATCTCGGGCGAGGCCATCGCGCCCTTGACGTTTAGCGACCCGGGTCTTGCTGGCTTCACGTTCTCGGCGCAGGCCTTGACGGGGCCGTTCTTCGATACCCCGTCGAACCTGATCCGCATCACGCTTGCCGACGCGGGCAGCATCACCACCACGATCGGCGCCCCGATCGCCCCGATCGATGGGGGGGCCGTGGTCTCCGACGCGAACAACGATCTGATCTTCGCCGGCGGCAGCGGCACCCAAGCGCAGCGTTACGACGTCGACCTTGAAGAGTTCAGTTCCGCGGGCACAACCTTCAGCACCGGACTGACCGCTCAGTCGACCATCCTGAACGACGGCCGCATCCTGTTCACCGGCGGCTTCGATGCCACCGGCTTCCCGACCGACGCCGCGGCCATCTACGATCCGGTCTCCACGGCCGTCACGCCGTTGACGATGGGTAGCAAGCGTGTCGCGCACCGCGCCACCTTGCTGAACGACGGTCGCGTGTGGATCACCGGTGGCATCTCGACCATTTCGGTGGATATCCTGACGATCCTGAATGACCCCATTCAGGGCCTCGCAGCCTTCAGCGGTCTTTTGAGCACGAGTGAGTTCTTCAACCCGCTGACCGATTCCTTCTCAGCTGGTCCGGCTCTGCCAGAGACCCGCGGTTTGCACTCCGCCACGCTGATGAACGACGGCAAAGTCCTGATCGTCGGTGGCATGTCCACCGTGCCGATCTTGAACCTGGCCACGATGTCCGACACGGCTCGTCTGTACGACCCCGTTGCGAACACCTTCGGCTTGCCGATCACGTACCCCGGCGCACGTCTTCTGCACACAGCCATGCTGCAGACGGACGGCAGCGTTCTGATCGCAGGCGGCCTCGAGTTGCACGGCCTGATCGAGTTCCTGACCACCGGGAACATCTTCGCGCTGACCATCGGTTCCCTGTCAGACGTCCTTCGCTACGAAGGCGGCTTCTTCGGCAGTGGCTTCAACACAGTCGGCACCCTGTCCGAAAGCCGAGCGGCTGCCGGCATGGCCTACACCACAGGTGGTGACATCCTGATCGCAGGCGGCATGCACATCAACTTGGGCCCCCTGTTGACCGTGGCCACTTCGCTGTCGAACAACACGGACCTGTACACGCAAGGCTCAGGCACCGCGCCCGCCGCCGATATGGCCAACACCCGCTACGAGCCCCACTTGGTCAACCTGCCCGACGGCACCATGCTGATCGTAGGCGGCTCATTCCAACTGACGGGCGGCCTGAACATCGATGCTGAGGTCTATCAGCCGTAGTCCAGCTAGGAACCAACCCGGCGCCCCCGCGTCCCTGTAAGCCCACCTTATTCATGAGCAAGCCCACGACCTCCCTCCACGCGTAGTCCTCTCCGAAATCTGAGCCCGCTATTCGCGACAGGCAGACCGCCCCCTTACCCCCAAATGGGGAAGCGAGTATCGCGGC
>Ga0316206_1000147_pt1 | contig 139995 bp, 132 predicted proteins | sample 6monthpyrite_MG_FD_204942 | JGI IMG/M metagenome (GOLD analysis project Ga0316206, IMG submission 204942) | Microbial mat bacterial communities from mineral coupon in-situ incubated in ocean water Damariscotta River, Maine, United States -... | ecosystem: Environmental > Aquatic > Marine >... | reverse complement strand
CGTTAAACAGATCTCCCCAGATAAGTTCGTGAACTGTCACTGCACTGCCTCATCATTTACCCTGTCTCGCGATTCATGGGTTTCGTTATGCTTGGCTAACTCACCCCTGAGACTCGGCCTCATATGATGCTTCTGTTCGTAGGCTCGCAGTTTTGCACTCGAACGTCCCAGCCGCTCCAAGGCTTCACGGCGCTTCGCCCTCTCCACAATTCCTCACGGGCTTGCAGTTGCCGTCGGCTAGTAGTTATACTGCTTTACAATATTTTAAAGCAGGTGAATCTCCTACAGCGGACTTTCACCTCATAAGTTCACGCCCATGCTGGGCGTACCAACTATATCAACTAGACCAATAACCCTTAGCTTGAATAGGTTCTTTTAATGTACACTACCAATCTCTACAATTTTACTAGCCTACTGGGTTATTGGCTGGTTATAAAAACGTTAGAGCCAAAAAATAAAAGCAATGGAAAGTGTACAATTTAAAAAATTGGAAATTTGGCTTAAAGAAATACTGTGTTCTCCTTATTATATTTTCCTAGCCATAAGCATCTTTATACTAGCAAATGAAAATCTCATAATTACATTAATATCTTTTCTAATAGGCTGGTATTTAATAAGCCTAATATATTGGCAGCTATATAAGCATTTTGTTTTAGCTAAAGCAAAAAACGGCCATTTAAAGCTATATTCTTATTTATTTACTTTACAGGCATTACTTTGCTCAATATTGCTATACACCGTAGAGCTCTAACAAGTAAATCAACGCCGACCAAAAACCCTTTGCTTGAATGGGCCAATTTTATGTACACTACTAAACACTACAACAATAAAGCGCACTACTGGGTTTTCGGCCGGTTATTAGGGCGCTGCCGCCACAAAGATACAAACAATGATATCAGCAAGTGAAGCATTAGAAATATTAAAACAAGGCAATAAGCGTTTCGCCGCAGGTGTACGTAGCATCGATACTACTGCACCAAATATGCAAAGATCTGATTTCACTAAGGATCAAGCGCCCATTGCCATTATTCTTGGTTGTTCTGATTCACGAGTACCCGCTGAAATAGTATTTGATCAAGGTTTAGGTGACTTATTTGTAATTCGTGTAGCGGGAAATATTGTTGCCCCATCCCAGGTTGGTAGTGTTGAGTTTGCAGCGGAACGATTTGGAACACCATTAGTCGTAGTACTTGGACATTCGATGTGTGGCGCTGTGATTGCGACAATTGATGAATTAGAGCACCCAACAGAAAATCATTCTACTAATGTTTTATCCATAGTGAATCGAATTCGGCCAACTGTTGAGCCTTTGTTTAATACAGACCTCCACGATAGTCCGCAGAAACTGTTAGAGACGGCTATTAAAGCTAATATTAGATCTGCTACAAACCATCTTAGACACGGCTCGCAGCTGCTTGAGCAGTTAATACTTAAAGATAAATTAGTAATCGTTGGTGCAGAGTACTCTCTTGAAACAGGTGAAGTCGATTTCTTTGATGTTGAATAACTAAAAAGACAAATTCACTCACGCAGCATACTGTAATGTTAGCATCACACTAGATATTATTGGTATTTATACATAATGGATTTCCTTACATTTAAAAGCTTTATTAGCACTGAGGTATTAATAATATTTTATTAGCTTGGTGCTTTCATATTGCCGATTGGCATGTGGCATTTACTTACCTGACTTATTTGAAAGTATAATTTTCTTAATTCGGCATATGAAAGCGGTAAGGAAATACTATGTAAATCATTAAATAGTAAACAACAAACTAAACTTGTGGCCTTTCTAGTAACTTCAGTTTGTTTATGACGAGCTTCCAAATGGCATTGTCTTTATGGGGAAAGATGAACGTTATCAGGAATTGCTGAAGCGAGCAAATAATGCAATGTATTGCGCTAAAAGAAATACAAAACGATAGTCACATTACATAACAAATAACATACTGTATTACTCAAACTATTCCTATCGACTTTTTACACGCAGCTTACGCACTTACGCTTCCCCTTTCCCCCGGAAAATTTAACCATACAAAGCATTCAAATTGGACTGACAAGCCTTTACTTCTATGGCATATTTATCGACCACAACTAATCACTACACTATCACCGCTTTTTAAATTGCGTGCAAACCTTTAACTGGGTGTAAGGTGATTAACTAGACCTCTATGAGTACGTAGATGATGAATGAAGAATTTATAGATTTACTTAAGCTATTGCTACGACAACCCAGTGTTGTCGGCGCAGAGCATTCATTTTTTAGGGTATTACAGCGAGAGCTTGAAGACAGAGGAGCAAAAGTCACCTGGTATGAAGGGCTATTGGTTGCTCAAGGAAGCGATCCTTTAAGTACCATGTATTCAGCACATATTGATCGCCATGGTCTTATTTGCACTGGCCCAAATGAATTTCAATACGCTGCGTTTGTCTCTTCCAATAGATCTGATCTTCTGGGCAACTCTGTTTCAGAAGAGTTAATGTCCAAAATTACAGAGCGGTATTCTGGCGAAAAAGTTTACGCCTATCAACCCTGGTCTGGTGCCTATAGTGGCAAGGGTATAATTAAGAACTCATATATATGTGAATTTCGCAATAACCTTATTTTTGAGATTGATGGGCTTGAGGATATTGTTGCTGGCACGCCTATCGCATTTAATGACAAGTTAAACATTGTTGAAGATAGACTAGAGGGTCAGTTAGATAATGTTTTATCTGCTGCTGCACTGGTTAACTTATTTAGCCATGGGTTTAAAGGCACTGCATTTTTCACAGCCGAAGAGGAAGCTGGAAAAAGTTGGCGCTATTTACTTGAATGGTTTCGTCGATTTGGCGGCTCTACCAACAGGCTTTTTGCGCTTGATACCAGCCCATTCCCAAGTATTGAAGCGGCAAATGAGCAATTAATTGTGCTTAGAAAAAAAGATGCAAACGCCTCTTTTAATATTGAATCTACGCAACAGATCGAAAACTTATGCAAAGATAAAGGCTTTAGCTATCTATACAAAGACAGTTATGTTGAACAGGAAAATAATAGATTAATATCACTAGGTGAAAAACCTAAATCTTTGGGCAGCACTGAAATGGGAAGAATAATTGCGTCTTCAAATGGACTTGTTGGCGGCACCACAATACAAATACCCACCACTGGATATCACACCATGAAAGAATCTGTATCTCTTAAATCTGTCGATGCATACATTAAATTATTAACTGCACTTGTCGATTCTGATACTTAATATCTAAACGATAACTGTTATTAGTAGACTCATGCTAAATAAAAAATAGAGTTTATTTAAATGGCGTATGAAGTTATTTTTAAAGCAAGCAATACATAACTCTGGATTTTATTTTCTGGTGTCTTAGAAATTAATGAAATTGAAGGGCCTGGAAAAACAGGATGGCTAACCGCCGCCTCATTTAAACAAGTTCAATTCATTATTTCTGGCCACTCCCACGCATCGCTTAAACAAATAACAACAAATGACACAAAACAAGCCAGTAAATGGCCGCAAGAAGCGGCAATACTAAACCCGAATATAACTCTTATAGACCTACAACCGGGAAATCTTGAATATGGCATAACTCGTGCTGCATTCTCTATCAGATATTATTATAAATAATGCGGCAGAACACATAGTATTTATGACCTACGTTGAAAATTTCGTTACCACTAATAAGTATAACTATTGAGAACTTAGATAATACTAAAGGCTGGAACTATTAAAGAAATCTGGCCTTATCCAGTTAAGAGGATGGCCGGTGAACAACTGGACCATTGCCCTGTAGGAGCATCAGGACTTGAAGGCGACAGAGTGTGGGCACTACGTGATATTGCTCGCAAAGAAATACAAAGCTGTAAATTTTGACCTGAATTACTTACCTGTACATCCCACACCCGCAGCGGTAAATCTGCACACCACGTTGATATCCAATTTCCAGATGGATCATCACTCAGCAGTGATGATCCAGCTATTCATCAGCGCCTGTCTGAACTTGTTGGGCATGATTCAACACTGGAACCTCTTCAGCCCGTCAGCGACTTAGATTTTTATCGACGGCACAAACTCAATGATCACAACTGGCTAGACGAATTTAAAGACACGTTTACTCTCAAGCCAGATGAGCCTTATCCAGATTTCAGCCTCATGCCTCAGCAGGCTGTAGACTTTGTAACCGTACCGGGTACATTTTTTCTTGTTACACCTTTTCACATCATCACAACGGCAACATTAAACCACCTGCATAACTTACTCCCTCAGGCAGACTGGGATATTCACCGCTTTCACCCAATATAGTCATCGACACTGGCAGCAATGCTAAAGGCCTTGTTGAGCAAGACTGGATTGGCAAACAGATAACTATTGCTAGTTCGCAAATTGACTGTACGGCTGCTGCACCACGTTGCGGAGCTGTAACACGCCAGCAAAATGGCCTTAGCTCTGATGGTTCTATGCTCCGAACTATTATTAGGATGCTGATCAAAATATAGGCATCTATGGCAGTATTCAGCGGCAGGGCTTACTAGGCGTTGGCGACAGCGTGTATATCAGCTAACACCCTGGCAATATAAATAATGATTACATGATTAGTTCAAGTTCTAGTAAACTCAATAGCTTGCTTCCGTGCCTGGTGTTTTTTTCAACATACTAAGAAGATATGAAGGCAACACTAACTAACACTATGGTTATTTATATGAAAAAATTAATATATTTTTTTATTTTTATCATCATGTAGCTCCAACAGTGAAGATGGGCCCTACTCAGACACTACTGATCCGCAGACAGATTACAGTGCCGCTGCTGTTCTGGAAAAAGCCACCAGTAGACGTATTATGCTTATTTTTGGTGCTAATTGGTGCCCAGATTGCAGGGAATTTGATCGGCAACCCAAGTCATCACCTCTAAAAGAATTAATTAACACTAATTATGTCACCGTCAAAGTAAACGTCGGTAATTTTGATGAGAATATGGATTTTGTTTCTGACTTTGATATCCCTGTTTCAAAGGGCATTCTGCCTATTGTTATTACTGATTCAGATAAACAGGTTTATTTTATTACTAAAGCCAAGGAATTATCTTCAATCAGAAACATGAAAAAATCCGAGGTGATTGATTTTTTTCAAGGAGCCACCAAAAAAACAACAAAGGCGATTGAGTTTAGGGCACAATAATATTGGTTTTTCAGATAACAAACTTAATGCTATTTTTATTTTTTTGTAACACTGTAGAGACAGATGATTTTAACACCTGACCCCGAACTTCTTAATAACCTTTACTTAATTACATTGTTTGCGGTCATTGTTTCATCCGCATCTGGTGTACTTAAAGCGGGATTTAAAAAATTTGACCTGTTTGGCGTTATTATCATCGCCATTGCCACCGGATTGGGGGGAGGTTCACTTCGAGATATGCTCCTCGACAGAGAGGTTTTCTGGATTGCCAATCAGATGTTTTTTATTGCATCACTGGGTAGTGCCATTTTCATGTTTAGCACTGCTCGGCTAATCGCCATTCCGCCCAGGTTCTTTTTAATCCCCGATGCTGCCGGGCTTGCAACATTTGCTATTGCCGGAACGCTGGTTGCTTTAATGTCTGATGCGTCATGGTTGATTGCTAGTTTTATGGGTGTTATGACGGGAACTATGGGTGGTATTTTTCGCGACATACTGAGTAATGAACCACCGGTTGTTTTTCAAAGTCCTTTATATGCGACCGTTTGCTGGGCGGGATCATTACTTTTTATTGCTCTAATTGAGTTACAAGTCGATATTTCATTAGCGGCTTTTTTGGCGGGTAGTGGGGTGTTTTTATCACGCATGCTGGCGATTTATTACAATATAAGCCTGCCTAAGTTTCGTTTTAAGTCTTAGTTACTGACTACCTTAAGTCCATCGGTATATTTAATTCAAACCGGGCGCCTTTACCGAGCCCATCACTCAAAACGCGTATTTTACCACCCAATTCATTGACCATTATTGCACTGTGATGCAAGCCATACCCATGACCCCCATCTCTTTTTTTAAACCCAAACTCAAATACCCTTGATATGTCATTTTTTTCAATACCTATACCATTGTCTTCCACGTAAAATATAACTTCATTTTTATTTTTTTGTATACCAAGCGTTATAATTTTATCTATTTTGTTTTTTGACAAAGCATGACCTGCATTGCTCACTATATTTACCAGGACTTGCATTAGCTTATGTTTATCAACTGCAATTTCAGGATCATCATCATACTTCCGCTTCACTTCAATACCATGCTTACCCATACTGGCTAAATTTATATTTATGGCATCATTCATAATTATACTTGCATGAAGCCTTTCAATTACACCCATACTTCCCGCATGAGACTGCTGCATTGCCACTATATTCTTAATATGTTCTATATTTTCACTCAAGCTATTTAACTCTAGCACCTGATTGCTCTGGTCTTGCAATAGCCTTTCAGATAATTCAGACAAGAATGGAATAACATATTTTCCTTTTTCATTATTTTTTAAAAAATCACACAAATCATCCTCATGCTCTTTTATCATTACAACCAGCTTCTCTAAGTTCTTTATTTTTGAATTTTTAACCTGAGATCTCAGTAATGAAGCAGATACATTTACACTGTTTAAAACATTACCCACATTATGTAGTACGCCACTCGCCACCTCCGCCATTCCCGCACTTCTGGCTATTCCACCTATTTTTGAATTCAAATCATTTAGCTCTTCTGTTCTTTCACGCACCTTATTTTCTAAATTCTCATTCGCGGAACGCAATTTATTTTGTGCAACCTCTCTTTCTGTCACGTCTCTAATAACCATCTGGACAATTTCTTTACCGTCTATCTCTATTCCGGTAAGTTCTACGTCTGCAGGAAAAACATTGCCTTTAAGATTTTTAAAAACCCACTGATAGCGCCTTTTAGTTTTCACCAGAAGATGATTTATTGAACTAAAAATATTCTGATTATCTTCTTCATTTCTGCTATCTGAAAACATTGAAAGATAATCAAGACTTACATTATTCAATTCTTTTAATGTGCTTACTGAAAACATTTTTAATGCATTTTCATTACAGTCAATAACATCGTAAACATCCAGCACTAACACTGCATCCATACTGCCTTCTATTAAGGCTTTGAATTTTAAAGCTTCATTTTTTATATGACGAGCCTGCTCTGAAAGCCGTTTAACCATATATACCGTCATAACTATTAATATAATTACAACTGCAATACTTAAATATATTATTTTTCTTGCTGCATTTAATTCAAATTGTCGTGCACTTTCTATTTTTTCTAGATTTGTTTTTTTCTGCACTGACAATAATTCATTTATTTTTTCAAAGACTTTTTGCTGATAATCTAAAGCTATTCCCGCCAGTTCAATTGCCTTCTTTTTATCACCTCTCTCAACTGCTTCAAATATCCTGTATTGTAGATCTACTGTTTCTATTGATATTTGTCTTTGTTCTTCTAATAGTTTTTTCTCTTGTTCATTAATACCCAACGCTATAAATTTTTCTCTTGCCTGCAAAAACAGGCCGCCCTGATGACGAAAACGCATCCATTCGTCATCAATTAAAAAGGCATCATCCAATAAGATTATATGCATTAAGTTTAAGTTTCTTTCACGTGCAGAAATACGCATATCATAAACCAGACTTGTTTTAACTTCCGATGCCTGGACTAACGATTCTGTTTGTTTGTAGAGGGTATTGAGTGCACGCCAGGAAGTGACGCTGATAGCTGTTATTAGCACGCACGAAACTAACAAGCCTATTGCCAGGGTTGTTTTTATATCAATTTCTATTCGCGAACGATTGCTGCTGATAAAAGTCATGAGGGGGAACTAATACCTGCCTTATTCAAGCTACGTCAAAAGTATAGTCTATTTTTTAGGCCACATACCATACTACAGCAGACCCAAATCAAAAAGTAACTCATCCTTAAAGACTAACTCAACGACTATGGACTGAAAGTCCATAGGTTGGCGACTGAGGACTAAAAGTCCTCTCTTATGCAATTCACTACCCATTAATAACCACATACAAATACAATCAATCTGTAGCGTGGATCAAGCGAAGTGGATCCACCTATTTCACCTTTTAATTCTGGTGGATCCGCTGCGCTTGATCCACCCTACTTTTGTTGAAATAGTTCTAGCTTCATTAACACATGTGTAGCAGCTAAAGCCTTGCACTAAAGGGCATAGTTTTAACTAGCGCCCTGAGACAATAAAGTCAGGCGACATAAGCAATACAAGCTATGTAGCCCGGCTTGTATTTAACGCATCGTTACCAACTCTTCCGAGCTAGTTGGATGAATAGCAACGGTATCATCGAAATCTTTTTTGGTGGCCCCCATGCGCATCGCCACCGCAAAGCCTTGCAGCATTTCATCTGAACCCGGGCCAATAATATGGCAGCCCACCACCTTCTCTTGCGCACCTATGCATACCAGCTTCATCGCCGTTGGCACTTCGTGACGCGTCATGGAATTATACATAGCGGTAAAACGTGTTTGATACACCTTTACAGCATCGCCATGGTCTTTACGCGCTTCATCTTCTGTTAGGCCGACAGTGCCAATGGGCGGATGACTAAATACCACGGTGGCTATCATTTTGTAATCCAGATGGCGATCTTTCTGATTGTTATACAGGCGATCACCCAAACGACGACCCGCCGCTATGGCGACGGGCGTCAGTGGCGCCCGCCCCGTTACATCACCTAGCGCAAAAATACTCTCAACATTGGTATTTTGAAACAGATCGGTTTGGATATAACCCTGCTCATCTACGTTCAGGTTAACCGCCTCCAGTTTCATGCCCTGTGTATTGGGATGCCGGCCAATTGCCCAGATAATTTCATTGAATCCTGTTCTATTATTCCCCTGGTCATCACAGATTGTTAATGTGCCATCTTCTTCTTTTATAATTTCCGTAATTTGCGTACGCGCCAGCACCTCGATACCCTGGTCTAGCATTTGTTCTAGCAAGGTTTCACGCAACATGGCATCAAATCCACGCAATATATGCTGTTTACGCAGGTATATAGTCACGCTGCTGCCTAATGCCTGAAGCACACCCGCCACTTCCACCGCGATATAGCCTGAACCGACTATGGCCACTTTTTTAGGACACGCAGTTAGCGCAAAGAAACCATCAGAACTAATGCCGTGCTCTGCGCCTTTTATATCGGGGATGGTCGGTTTTGTACCGGGCGAGACAACAATGTGCCTGGCGGTAAATTGCTTACCATCTACATCTATCGTGTGCTCATCGACCATTGAGGCAAAGCCCGTTAACTCATCAATATTCGAGTCCGCCAGGTAATTGTGATACCAGTTATTGATACCCGATATGTACTTTTCACGTTTAGTGACCAGATGGTTCCAGTCGAACCCCTTATTTTCAAGGTCAAAGCCATAGTCTTTTGCATCTTCTAGCGCATGCGCTAAATTCGCTCCATACCACATGATCTTTTTCGGCACACAACCCACATTTACACAGGTACCACCCATTTTGCCATTCTCAACTACCGCGCATTTCGCACCATAAGCGGCCGCGCGTTCTGCCACGGATAAGCCGCCGCTGCCCGCACCTATTGCAATTAGGTCGTAATCGTATTTATTTGACATGATAAAGCCTGTAGTGAATCCGTGAGGTCGGGTAATATACCAGCACACAGTCAGCCGGAACACCCTTCATACCCATGTTGCTATTCGATTTTCTAAAAAAACAAAATTCCGCTAAAAAGTACCAGCTTGTTCTCGACAGGCTTGAGCAATATATCCTGCTCACCCGCTTGAATCGCCCCATTGGTTCACTGCTCTTACTCTGGCCTACACTCTGGGCCTTATGGATTGCTGCCAGGGGCTGGCCGGATCCTTTCGTATTATTCGTATTTGTAATTGGCGTTTTTGTAATGCGCTCTGCTGGATGTGCGATTAATGATTTTGCCGATCGCAACATAGACCCACACGTAGCGCGCACCAACCAACGCCCATTAGCGACCGGACGCATTACTAGCAAAGAGGCGCTTGCGGTATTCGCCGCTCTCACCTTAATGGCGTTTATTCTTGTATTGTTTATGAATAAACTGACAATTTATATGAGTTTTGTTGGTATAGCTCTCGCCGCCAGCTATCCGTTTATGAAGCGCTACCACTACATGCCACAAGTTCATTTAGGAGCCGCCTTTGGCTGGGCCGCCCCCATGGCCTTTACCGCTCAGGCCAATGAAATCACAGCCGTGACCTGGTTAATTTTTATGGCGACTGTTTTATGGGCAACGGCTTATGACACCATGTATGCCATGGCTGATCGTGAAGACGATATAAAAATTGGCGTTAAGTCGACAGCGATTTTATTTGGTGAGGCTGATAAATTAATTATTGGTATGTTGCAGGCGCTACTGCTTTTGAATTTAATTCTAATTGGCACTAGCGCAGAGCTTGGTCTTTTTTACTTTTTAGGCCTTGCTGCGGCCAGTGGTTTTTCTGTTTATCAGCAGTATTTAATTAAAGATAGAGAGCCTATTAAATGCTTTCATGCCTTTTTAAATAATAACTGGTTTGGGTTTTGTGTGTTTGTGGGAATCTTTGTTGATTATTGGGTTGATTAAATTTTATGCACTTAATTGTTTAATTTAGTCATGCACTGTAACTTTAAGGTTCGCCTGCTGGCGCCTTACTTCTTTACCAACAGCGGCAAAGAAGTAAGCAAGAAATCGCCGTTCCTGGTACCTTGCCCTCATAAAAATCTATGAGGGTTCCCAAAAATTATTTAAGAAAATATATAAGTAATTATTATTCTGTAAATTTAAAGCTTCGTTACGGGCCGGGTTGATTCGCCGTCCTGGCTTATCACCCCTCAAAATCACGTCCGTGTGATTTTGTCCCTGGGTAGAAATAATTTTTGGCAAGGCACAGGGAAGATTGTCGCTAGCTCATGAATTCAAATAGTTTCGTTACATAAGGTGGATCCACTTCATTTGATCCACCCTACATCTACTGAAATCACCTTAGGAATTTTCTTTTCGAGAACTGAAGAGATTAATTTCAGTCTGGCGACAATCCGACCTGTTGCTAGCTGAAAACTGTACAACAGCAGGGGCGATTCCACAGGGATGTGGAATTGAGTTTCGAATAAGCCCGGATGGCGCATCGAAACGACCCGGCAAAAGAGAAATAAACTAACAGATTAGTGAAGTTACGAAAGTTGAGATAAACAGTTTTCAGGAACCCACATCGCTTTTTATGAGGGCTAGCAACAAAGGCGAGCGGGCTTTTTGCTTACTTTTTGGGCTGTAGCAAAAAGTGAGGCGCCAGCAGGCGAACCTTAAAACTTCAATGTGTGACTATGGTTGAGCCTGTGAAAACTGATGTTGCAGCGAAAAAACTAAATCTCAGCATCTGGTGGATCCGCGTTGCTTGATCCACCCTACAAAAAACTGACGTAATGCTCGAGCAAAAAACTACTTATTAAAATAAACCCTATACATCCAACACAATAAACTCACCCGGCTGAAGTTCATTTAATTGCCACTCACCAATTTGGCAACGAATTAGTCGTAAGGTAGGAAATCCAACCGCTGCGGTCATCCTGCGCACTTGCCGATTACGCCCCTCAGTAATCGTCAGTTCCAGCCAGCTGGTTGGAATTTCTTTACGAAACCTCACCGGCGGATCTCTCGGCCACAAATTTTCTGGCTGTGAAATAATTTTGGCTTGCGCGGGCTTTGTTAAACCGTCTTTTAATTTTACGCCTTTCTTTAGCGGCTCTATTGCTTGCTGTGTAATCTCTTTATCCACTTGCACCCAATAGGTTTTTTTCATTTTATTTTTTGGGCTGGCAATTTTATTTTGTAACTTCCCGTCATCGGTCAATAACAACAGGCCTTCCGAATCATGATCCAGCCTGCCCGCTGCGTACACCTCTTTTATATCAATGTACTCTGCTAATGACGGATGTTTTTCATGCTCGCTAAACTGGCAAATAACGCCGTAAGGTTTATTAAATAAAATAAGCCTGGACATTAGTACAAGGCCAGCCATCTCTCGCGGCGTTGATCGCTTACATTTAATTGATCGAATAATTTATGAAACTCGTCTTCGTCTGGTATTCCCTGCCAACGAATTGATTTTTCGTGGTCGTCAAAGATGGCATCTGTGACAATTTCAGTTAAGCGTTTATTCGTGGGCAATAAGTCTTTATGGTCTTCCAGCAGACTCTGAATTCTTGCTGAGCCACGAAATTTCATTTTAGAAATATTTTCTATGTTTTCTAAAACCGCCTCTACACCTTCATACTTACTCAACAGGTTAGAGGCCATTTTATAGCCTACACCAGGAATACCGGGGATATTATCGACCTTATCTCCTGCCAGAGCTAACAAGTCTGCAATTAATTCAGGCTTCACACCAAAATGTTTTTCTACGCCTTTGCTGTTCAACACATTACTACGTGCATAATCCCACCACGCATCTCTCTCACCTAACACCAACTGGGTTAAGTCTTTATCTGCACTAATAATGGTGACGTCAAAGTCTTCGCTTCTTAATCGACTGGAAAGTGTGCCAACGATGTCATCGGCTTCAAAGCGATTACTGCCAAACTCGGGGATGCCCATTACACGACAAAACTCACGACAGTATCTAAATTGTGTAATCAACTCTTCTGGTGCAGGCGGGCGATTGGCCTTGTATTCGGGATAAATTTCACGACGATAGGAATTTGTCTGGTGCGCATCAAATGCACAGGCAATGTATTCTGGTTCTTTTTGTTGAAAAACCTGATATAAAAATTCGGTAAAGCCATAAACGGCATTGGTTGGATTGCCATCAATATCAGTAATCGAATCATCAAACACATGCCAGCCACGAAAAATATAAATACTGGAATCGATTAAATAGGCGCGTTTATTCATGACTGCATTTTAACGCAGTGGCTGCAACGATTCTTGTTTATTTTTTATTCTCCGGTCTCACGCTATTTATAGTCTCGACAAGGTTTCTATATCTTTGCGCACAGCGCTCACAGACTGATTAAAATCAGCCTGTTCCTGCGCATCCAGGTCTAAACACAATACCTTTTCCATACCGTCCTTGCCAAGCACGCACGGCACGCCAATCGCCAGATCACTGCAGCCATATTCGCTATTTAAGATAGCGACTGTAGGCAATATACGCCTCCGGTCATGCACCATGGCATCTACCATGGCAGCAATGGCCGCGGCCGGTGCATCATAGGCACTGCTATTTTGGCGTAGCGCTAATATTTCTGCACCCCCGTTACGCGTACGCAAAATGATGTCATCAATGGTTTTTTTATCGAGGAAGTTGCTTACGGGGATACCCGAGATAGTAGTATAACGCATCATCGGCACCATAGAGTCACCATGCCCACCCATTACCATGGCATCTATATCCAGTGCTGAGTAACCGGTTTCCATGGCGATAAAACTCGCCATACGTGTTGCATCCAGTACACCGGCCTGTCCCATAATTCGGCAACGCTCCCAGCCGGTTTTTTTCCATGCACGATAGGTGAGTATATCCACCGGATTGGAGACAATTAACATTTTACTGTTGGGCGCATATTTCAATACGCTTGCGACGATTTCATCGATTACCCGTACATTAATTTCTAATATATCTGAACGTGACATGCCGGGTTTTCTGGGCACACCGGCGGTAACAATAATTAAATCGGAATCGGCCATTAGCGCATGATTAGTGCCGCCCTTAAGCCGGGTATCAAATTGAAACAGCGGGGCATCTTCCTGAATATCCAGAGCGGCGCCTTCTGCTGCGCCTTCACGAATATCAATTAATACTATTTCGCGACACATATCTTTTGAGGCAATAAATTGCGCCGTGGATTCACCGACACGTCCCGCACCAACGACTGTGATTTTTTTCATACCGACTCCCTTTAAACAAAAAACCGCATAACAAGGTTGCGGTTAGATTTATTATCTGCTTAAAGTCTAGCAGTTAATCAAACGTATGCTTGGCAACACCACTATCAATTGCCGCCTGCTTAACGGCTGCTGGAACGCGTTCAATTAAACGCGGATCGACTGGCTTGGGAATAATATAATCGGCACCAAATTCCATTTTATCCAGACCATAGGCATGCATCACCGACTTGGGTACGGGATCTTTTGCGAGGTTTCTTATTTCATGTACTGCGGCGATATGCATTTCCTGTGTAATCGTCGTAGCACCGGCATCCATTGCTCCACGAAAAATATACGGGAAACCTAAAACATTATTAACCTGATTGGGATAATCACTTCTGCCCGTTGCCATAATTAAATCATCACGTGCCTGTTTAGCAAGGTCAGGATTAATTTCCGGGTTGGGATTCGACAGCGCAAAGACAACGGGCTTTGGTGCCATTGCCTTAATCATTTCAACTGAAACCAAATCAGCACCCGATACACCAATAAACACATCTGCATCCTGCATTGCATCCAACGGCGTGCGTCGCTCGGTACATACGGCAAACTCTGCTTTGTAAATATTTAAATCATCTCGCTCGGTATGAATTACACCTTTTCGGTCGAGCAGTATCATATTTTCTTTATGTGCACCCAAACCGACTAACAAGCGCATCGATGCGATGCCCGCTGCACCTGCGCCCATACATACAATTTTTGCCGTACTTAAATCTTTTTCCTGTAGCTCTAATGCATTCAATAAACCAGCGGCAATAATAATAGCCGTGCCGTGTTGATCATCATGAAACACCGGGATATCCAGCATACTGTCGAGTGTGCGCTCAATTTCAAAACACTCCGGTGCCTTTATATCTTCTAAATTAATGCCACCAAATGTGGGTGCGATACGCACGACTGTATCAATAAAATCTTTGGGTATTGCGGCGTTCACTTCAATATCAAACACATCGATATTGGCAAAGCGTTTAAACAGCACTGCCTTACCTTCCATAACCGGCTTGCTAGCGAGTGCGCCAACATTACCCAGGCCCAGAACGGCGGTTCCATTGGTAATAACACCCACCAGGTTTCCTTTGGCGGTATAGAGGTAGGCATCTTCAGGATTTTCGGCAATCGCCTTTACAGGCTCGGCAACACCGGGAGTGTAAGCCAGCGATAAGTCATCCTGGCTATTACAGGGCTTGGTAATATCGGTGGCTATTTTTCCAGGGGATGGAAAACGGTGATAATCAAGCGCGCGTTTTTTATCTTCTTCATTCATTTTTTAGCCACTGTGTAAATTTATTTGCGATGCAGCAAATTAACACGCTTGCATCGATTAAACATCTATTAGTTCCACCGCTTTGAGGCGCATCAATTTGCTTTACGATCTTCTGTAAGCGCATCGGGGTGGCGTAAATTCATATGATAATTCTGCTTATTCTTACGCAACCAGCCACGTATTCGAATATTCTTGCCCTGCAAAGCATTCAAGCTATACAGACTAAAATTAGGCCAGTCTTTTTTATAAATATGAACATTCAATATATCATCCACAACCAGTGTAATACGCGAGGCACTTTTTTTAAACTGAGTTACTCGCCCCTGTAAGCGCCGAAAACCTTGCTGTAAATCTTTTTTTGCCAGATGCAATTGCCTGACATCCTGAAGCTGGTATTGCGCCAACTGCCAAATGCCCCGCTTTGCCTGCCGCGCCAATGCCTCTTGTTGTTGATAGCAATCACCCAACCGATCATTCGGCGGCGTTGTATATGCAATAGCGTATCCCTGTTTAATAAGCTGGGCTTGCAAGTTAACACCCTGCGGCGTAAAAACATGCGCCAGGGTTCGCCCATATCGGTCTAATCGTTGTTGTCCATAATCCAGACCAATACGCATTTCTGTCTTGTTTAACTGCTGTTGCAACGCAGCTCGTGCGCGCTGCCCACTGGCCTTTATTTCACTGGGAATGTAGCGCTTTTTGCTAAATACCTCAGGCGTATCTATACCAATTAAACGCACCTTACGACCATCTTCAAGGCGTATCGTATCGCCATCGTAAACATAATTTACGCGCGCGGACTCATCTATATGCCGGGGCGGGCACTCGCTGGCATAGGCGTTTAGCGAAAAACAGACACAAAAAAAGGCGCTGAAAATTAGCGCCTTTTTTTGTAAGTCGTACATGGTTAGCAAAAAATTATTTTTGACCACCAAAACGCTTACGGAATTTATCAATCTGACCTGCAGAATCCATAACCTTCTGCTTACCAGTGTAAAACGGATGACATGCAGAGCAAACTTCAACTGAAAGTGCTTCTTTGCTGTATGTAGAACGCGTTACGAATGCGTTACCACAACTGCAGCTTACTGAAATGTCATGATAATCTGGGTGTATACCTGGCCTCATTTTTGAGTCCTCAATGTCTGAATACTGTAAAGAGCCGCGTATAATACTCGCTTCGTTCTGTATCAGCAAGAAGAAATAGCCGGTATTTTCATGCTATTCTTACGCTGCACACCAAATACACCAGAGGACAATGGATTTTATGCCGAATTTACCAGGAGATAACGCATGAAAATGCTGGTTAGCATGCTTTTTACATTGGGAATAATATTATTCGCCAGCCAATATATGATGAAGAATATGGGCGGTATCCCAGGCTTTAATAACGCCCCTTCCAGCGGAGCCGCTGAAGGCCTGAAAGACCTTGGTAATGCGGTTTTAGACAAGGACGTAACGGTTTACCAGTGGACCGATTCTGACGGCGTGACGCACTACGGCGGAACCCCACCCACGGGACAAGGGCAATACGAGAAGAAGACGATCCATTCCAATACCAATGTTATGCAGGCACAAAAGCAGGTGGAAGCAAAAGAAGAACCTGTACAACGGTCGCGCGTGGCGCGCATTGGCAGTGTGTATTCACCCGAGGGCATAAAAGGCTTAATGGATGACACCAAGGGCCTAAAAGACCAGATGAATCAGCGTGCCGCAGATCAGGAAAAGCTATTGAATGAAATCATGAACCCATCGGCAAAGAAATAAGTCCACGGTTTTCCAGGCAGAAATACGCTTAGGAAAAACGGTTAATTAAATCGTTTAAAAATAAATAGCCGTGATCGGTCGCGGCAAAGCCCCCGTCTTTTTTCTCCAACATGCCATCTTGCACCGCTTGCTCACAGGTCTGCGCAATTAGCCCTGCTGATAAGCCGGTGTGGCTGATAAATGTGGCAATATCGAAGCCCTGCTTTAGGCGCAATGCATTGAGCATAAACTCAAAGACGATTTGCTGCTCTTCCAGCACCTCGGAAGCGGAGGTTTTTTCAGCCACAGCAGCCTGCATATAGGCCTTCGGTTGGCGCAACTGCCAGTAACGCTTTATTTCGCTATTATCGCTGCGGCTAATTTTACCGTGTGCACCCGCGCCTATGGCGAGGTAATCGCCAAATTGCCAGTAATTTAAATTATGTAGACACTGCTGATTGGACTTTGCATAGGCCGACACTTCATATTGCAGATAACCTGCACTTGCCAGTAAGGCCTGCCCTTGTTGTTGCAGCTCCCATACGTCATCATCTTCTGGAGTCGTCGGTGGCTTGCTGTAAAATTCTGTATTTGGCTCAATCGTCAACTGATACCAGGAGATATGCTGTGGCGCCAGATCAATCGCCTGCTGCAAATCAGCCAGTCCTTCTGCAACACTTTGCCCCGGCAAGCCAAACATTAAATCTAAATTAATATTTTCGAAGCCTGCCTTGCGAGCCACAGCAACGGCATTATGCGCTTCACCGGCATTGTGAATTCGCCCCAATGCTTTGAGCTTTTCATCAGAGAAGCTTTGCACACCAATCGACAATCGGTTAATTCCCGCGGCATAAAACCCATTAAATTTTTCCTGCTCGACCGTACCCGGATTTGCCTCCATGGTAATTTCCATATTCGGCAAACAGTTTAAATGACTGCGCACGGTGCTAATTATTTTGTGAATAGATTCTGCGGAGAACAAACTGGGTGTGCCACCACCAATAAAAACAGAGATAACTTTTCTACCCCAAATACTCGGCAATTGAGATTCCAGATCTGCAATTAAAGCACTAACATATTCAGCTTCTGGCAGGCCAGAATCGTAGGTATGGGAATTAAAGTCACAATACGGGCATTTTTTTACGCACCATGGTAGATGTATATATAATGACAGCGGCGGCAATGTAGTGAATTCAGGCATTGCGCTATCTTACAACATTTACAATAAATAGAACCATGATAGAAAAACGTTTATTACTCCGTGTCGCCATTAAGCTATTCATTGCCTTTTCGGTTATCGGCATTGGATATATTTTTATTGCGGGTTTTTTTCAACCAGCTGAATTTTCGGACAAGCCACAATATACGTTTTCTGTATCCACAGTAAAGAATAATTCACATGCTTATTTTAAAACAGACAGACGTGAGTTACTGGTTATAAAATCCAATGGGAAATATTCTGTTTTCTGGGCGAATGATCCGTTGTATGGCTGTAAGTTAGAATTTACTGGTTCGGTGATTAAACCGGTTTGTATTGATATTGAATATGGGCTGGATGGTTTTAGCGCGAAGGCCAATCAGAAACTGGATAGTCCTGAATATAATATTACTGCGGATTATGAGTTGGTGGTTTTTCCTTAAGATTCGTTTGTTTTTTAAAAATTACAAACCGACGTTCTTTACTGAAAGGGGTCGGAGTCAAATTATCTGACTTCGTTAGAGCAAACACGAGGTTATCATCTTTCGCCTATTTGAATTACCTGGTTTGACTCCGACCCCGATGACTGGACTCCGACCCCGATGACTGCAGCCAAAAAAATAAGCAAAAAGCCCGCTCGCCTTTGTTGCTAGCCCTCATAAAAAACATGAGGGTTCCTGAAAACTGTTTATAGCTTCATTCATTATTTTTCAAAACTGTTAGTTCATTGCTCTTTTTCCGGGTCGTGTCGGTACGCCGTCCAGGCCTATCGACACTCAATTCCACATCCCTGTGGAATTGCCCCTAGTGGTGTACAGTTTTCAGCTAGCAACAGGTCGGATTGCCGCCAGACTGATATTAATCTCTTCGAATTACGATTAGCTAAATGGGCTTGCGACAATTTTCCCTGTGACTTGCCAAAAATTATTTCTAACGAGGGGCAAAATCACACGGACGTGATTTTGAGGGGTGATAAGCCTGGACGGCGCATCAACCCGACCTGGAAACGAAGCTTTAAACTAACAGATTAATAAGCACTTATATCTTCTCTTAAATAATTTTTGGGAACCCTCATGCGTTTTTCATGAGGGCAAGGCACCGGGAACGGCAGTCTTTTGCTTACTTTTCTTCTGCTGTTGCAAGAAAAGTAAGGCGCCAGCAGGCGAAACTTAAGCATTCAGCCAGTGACTACATGTGCGCCCGTAACACTCACCCAGAACATCACCAACAGGAAACACCTATGAAACCTTCTCATGCTTAGCCAAAATCCGAATCAATATAATCGCCGGAAGGCCCAATGCCGCCGAATAAAAAAAGAACGGAACATAACCATTTGCATCAACAATTGAACCTGAAAATCCACCAATAAATTTTGCCGGCAATAACATCAGGGAGCTAAACAAGGCATATTGAGTTGCGGTATACGCCTTATTGGTTAAACCTGATAAATAAGCAATAAAAGCCGAACCGGCAATACCTGCACTTAAGTTATCAGCGGCAATTACCGCAGCAAGAAAAAATGTGTCTGGTGGATTCATCGCAACCAATATAAATAATAGATTAGTTACAACCACTAAAATAGCACCCAACATTAAAATACGGTTTACACCGTAAAGGATGACGAGTGCGCCACCAAAAATCGCTCCCAAAATAGTCACAATTGGGCCAATTGTTTTTGTGACTAAACCAATTTGCAAATCACTGTAACCAACATCTACATATAATGGATTTGCCATAATTCCCATGGAAATATCACTGATTCTAAACAAGCCAATAAACAATAATATGGTAATTGCAAAGCTGCCATTGCGTTTAAAAAAATCGGCAAACGGACAAATGATTGCACCTATTACCCATGCATAAACAGTCTGCACCTTGTTTGGTAGATGAGCTGAGTTTTCCAGAAAGTGGATTACCTTTTCTTCTTGCTGCCAGGTTTCGGTTGAAATATTTCTATCGGGCTCGGGGATAAGTAAGGTCGTAAATATTCCGATTAACATAAACAGGGCCATTGCGGAATACGCTGCTGGCCATGAGTAATAATACGCCAGAGTAAAAGAACCACCACCCGCCAGTAACATACCAAGACGATAACCCATCTGATATATACCCGACATTGCTCCCTGCGATTCTGTTGGCATTGCCTCTATACGCCATGCATCTATTGCAATATCCTGGGTTGCCGAAGAAAAGGCAACCAGTAACGCCGCATAAATCAGTAGACTAAGCTGACTATTGGGGTTACTCGACGACATTAAAAATAAACCACCAATAACGCCGCATTGCGCAACTAACATCCAGCTTCTTCTTTGCCCAAACATTTTATATAAAACGGGTAACTGTAGTCGATCAACTAATGGTGACCAGGCAAACTTAAGCCCGTAAAGTAAAGCCACCCAACTGATAAAACCAATCGTACTTTTATCTATACCACTTCGTGCCAACCACGCGGATAAAGTTCCAAACACTAACAACAAGGGCAAACCGGCAGAAAAACCCAAAAACAGCATTGCAATAACGCGTGGATGACGATACTTATTAAATGCACTTTTCCATGTTTGTTTTTTTAATGACTGTTGATTTTCGATTTTTATTATTCCAGAAAAATTATTCTATGGTGAAATTGTAATCAATAATTAACGGCGCATGATCTGAGAATCGCTCATCTTTATAAATGTGCGTGGCTTGTACCGTGTCTTTTAGTTTAGGCGTAATTATCTGGTAATCAATTCGCCAACCGGTGTTGTTCGCCCAGGCCTGCCCTCGATTACTCCACCAGGTATATTCATGTGGCTGCTGTTCAATAACACGAAACGCATCTACATAACCCACTTCATCAAACAGCCTGGTCATCCAGTCACGCTCCTCTGGAAGAAAGCCCGAGTTTTTTTGATTATTACGCCAGTTTTTTATATCCATTTGTTTATGCGCAATATTCCAGTCACCACAAATAACAAATTCACGGCGTTTACGCCTTAATTTATGCAAATGCGCCATAAAGCGCCCCATAAAATCAAATTTTAACGCCAGCCTTTCTTCCGAAGATGAACCTGAATGCATGTACAGTGAAATCACACTTATATTTTCAAACTCAACTTCGATGTACCGCCCCTCTACATCGATATCATGCATACCAATCCCGGCATGTACTTTTTTTGGTTTTTGCTTACTGTAAACCGCAACGCCGCTATAGCCTTTTTTTTCCGCATCATGATAATGACAATGATACCCCTCGGGATGAAACATCGGGTCTTCTAGCTGATGCACCTGAGCCTTGGTTTCCTGGATACACACCACATCGGCATCCTGCTTTTTTAGCCAGTCAAAAAAGCCTTTTCTGCCAGCAGCTCTGATTCCATTGGTGTTAACTGATATAATACGCATTACATATAAACAATTTAAATTGGGCTCTGCATTCTACATGCCGCAGAGAACACAGGGTAGCTATGAAAGATTATCAAAAAAACTTTATTGAACTTGCGCTGCAATACAATGTGCTGCGATTTGGCGAATTTGAACTTAAGTCTGGTCGCCACAGCCCCTATTTTTTTAATGCCGGATTATTTAATACGGGTAAGGCCCTGGCCGAAATGGGCCGTTGCTATGCTCAGGCTATTGTCGAAAGCGGCGTTGAGTACGATGTTTTATTTGGTCCAGCCTATAAAGGCATCCCGCTAGTCGCGGTTACCGCAATGGCCTTACAAATTGATCATGGACTAGACGTGCCCTACGCATTTAACCGCAAAGAGGCGAAAAACCATGGTGAGGGCGGCTCAATTGTTGGCTCCAAATTAGAGGGCCGCGTACTCATTTTAGATGATGTGATTACCGCGGGCACGGCGATACGTGAGGCCATCGATATTATTGATGCTAATGATGGGACATCCATTGGCGTAATGATTGCGCTGGATCGTCAGGAAAAAGGCACGGGTGATCGCTCCGCCGTACAGGAAATTCAGCAAGATTACGGTCTGGAAGTATTCAGCATTATTGGCATGAACCATTTAATTCAATACCTGGGTGAGCAGGGCAATGAAGAAATGCTCGATGCGATGCAATTCTATCGCACCCAATACGGTGTTGCTGAATCTTAAGCACCTTAGGTTCATCCTCCAAATAAGCACGAACCTAACCAATGATGAGCTTTAAACCAACCAGAAAGGTAATCACCTCGTAGCTAGTTTTTATTACTCGATTGCCCTTTATTATGGCGAAGTGCGCGCCCAAATAACCCCCAATAAGCGAGCCTAAGATTAATGCTGGTATCCATTGCCAGTAAATATCGCCAATTAGGCCCAACGTGATCGCCCCACTACCATTCCAGAAAATACCCACCAGTATTAACGTATAGGCCACGGCGGTTTTGTAATCCAGACCAAACCAGCGCACCAGCCACAGGGTAACAAATAAACCTGTACCGGAGGTAAGCGAGCCATTTAACACGCCAATGATGAAAATCATCGCCCCACCGATCAGCATGCCTTTTGAGTGCCGATTTTTAGGCTCAAACACCTGCCCCATATTTGGAGACAGCCTGGAGTAGACACCCAGCCCCATGGTCAAAACGCCTAAGGCGATCTGCGCGCTTCGATCAGGAATTTGCAAAATAACGCTAGCCCCCAAAATTACACCGGGCACCCCCATTACTAAAATATATACGGCAAATCCGCGCTCCAGCTTATTGGATTTGAGATGGCGCAGCGTCGCACCAACGCCCAGTGCAACGCTTGCCACCTTGTGTGTTGCCAAAGCCAAACCAAAGGGCAAGCCGAGAAAAATAAGTGCCGGTAACTGGATAAGCCCAGCGCCACCACCTGCGAGGGCAGAAAAGAAGTTTGCCGCCAAAGAAATCACAAACAGTAAAATTTGATCGGATACAGACATAATGATTAATAAACAATAAAATAAACCACAGAAGACAACTATTTTGTCACAAAATCAATCGTTAACATCAGCAAAACTACCATTTGCTGTATATACTCAATGCTCGACACTTTTAATTTAACGGTATGTTTCTTTGCTTAAATCTCCCCACAATTTCAAACTGATTCTTGCCTCCATCATATTGGTGAACCTTTTATTTTCACCTTATGTCCATGCGGGCATGAAAAAATGGGTTGATGAATTTGGCCAGGTTCATTACGGCGATCGCGTGCCTTTTCAATATCTGCGTAGTGAACATTCAGAATTAAATGAACAGGGCGTTACCATCAACAAATCTAAAAAAATGAAATCTGAGGAGGAATACAGCGCCGAGGCTTTGCAGCGTAAAATACAAGTTATCGCTGATAAGAAGAAACAAATTGAAGAGCGTCGCGCAGCATTACGTGATCGCGTATTACTTGACACATTCACTGTAGAAAACGATTTAATCATTGCACGTGATGCCCGTATCGATTCCGTTGACTCACAGATTTCTCTGGCCCAGACATTGGTTAAGAATGACGAGAAAAAGCTTGCTGATGTAAAGAAACGCATCAAACAAATTGAGGCCTCTGGCCGTAAAGCACCCGAAAATTTATATAAAGATGTTGTCTCCGTTAGCAAACAACTGGAAAACAATCGCTCATTTACTGAAGACAAGCAAAACGAACGGGCCTATATAATCGAATCATTCGATGAAGACATGAAACGCTTTCGAGTGTTGATGGCCGCCAAACACGCCGCAAAAATTAAGCGACAGGAAGAGCAGTTCAATAAGCCCCTCAAGTAATACTTCTATTTACCTGCTCTGGCTAGACTCCATACATCCACCTCTTCGACACCAGAGCGCTTCAAAACCTTACTCAGCTCACTCACACTTGAGCCTGTGGTAATAACATCGTCAAAGATGATGACATGCTTATAATTTTCCCTATTATCAAACTGAAAAGCGCCCTTAATATTTTGCCGCCGCTGTTTAGCGGTTTTTCCTGTTTGATGCGGGGTATCACGCACTCTTATACAGCTAGATGAATCAACAGGTATATTCATTTCAGCGGCGACTGGCTCAAGCAAAACCAGCGATTGATTAAAGCCTCGCTGTTTTAAGCGCTTAGGGTGCAAGGGCATGGGAATGATCGCATCGGCGAGAAATTTTTCGCACGGCACCATCTGTAAATATCGCAACATCAACGATGACAACAACGGTGCGTAGCTTAATTTTTCATTGAATTTTAGCTGCTGAATCATCCACTCCAGTGGCTGAGCATAAATAAATGCACTTAGGCAGCCATCGAAAACAGGCGGCGACTTTAAACATTCTGCACATAATCCCGCAGGCCCATGACTATGCATCGGTAGCGCACAGCGAGAACAGGCATGTGAATTGTATTGCAAGTCATCCAGGCAGCTGCGGCATAAATAATCATTCCCTGTTACTGAAGATCGCGCTGCACACAGCAGACAACCCGCAGGAAATAGAAATTTCCATAATGCACTCATACCTTCCTTTGGTAATTTTGCTCGCATGATTGGTCCTTTTTTGCCTGAAAACAGGTATCATAACGTCCTGTTTGCACTATATAGATCTAAGCCACATGACTCAAGCCATCCGCCACGACTGGACAATAGAAGAAATTGAATCTCTATTTGCCAGGCCCTTCAATGATTTACTATTTGAAGCACATAGCCTGCACCGTGAATTTCACGCCGCCAATGAAGTGCAAATTAGCACTTTATTAAGCATTAAAACCGGCGCCTGCCCTGAGGATTGCGGCTACTGCTCGCAAAGCTCAAAGCACGCCACGGGTTTAGAGCGAGAGCGCTTACTGCCACTGACAGAAGTGATTGAAAAGGCGAAAATCGCCAAGTCCAATGGCTCTAGCCGTTTTTGCATGGGTGCCGCATGGCGTAACCCAAGCGATAAAAATCTTGAAAAGGTTATCGAGATGATCACCGAGGTGAAGTCTTTGGGCATGGAAACCTGCGTAACACTCGGCATGCTATCCGAGCCACAGAGCCTGCGCCTAAAAGAGGCTGGTCTGGATTACTACAACCATAACCTGGACACCTCGCCTGAGTTTTACGGTAATGTTATTACCACACGTACATTTCAGGATCGCCTGGACACACTAAAGCATGTGCGCGACCAGGGCATAAACGTGTGTAGTGGCGGCATCCTGGGCATGGGTGAAAGCACCACAGACCGTGCATCTATGCTACAGCAACTGGCCAATATGCCGAATCATCCAGAAAGCGTACCCATTAACATGCTGGTACAAATTGAAGGCACACCGTTATTTAATGCTAATGGTATAGACAGCATTGAGTTCGTACGCAATATTGCCGTAGCGCGTCTATTAATGCCTGAATCTCAGGTGCGCCTGTCTGCCGGCCGTCATGAAATGAGTGATGAAATGCAGGCCATGTGTTTCTTTGCGGGTGCCAATTCTATTTTCTACGGAGACAAGCTGCTAACCACTGAAAACTGCGAAGCCAACGATGACCTTGCCTTATTTAAGCGCCTGGGCATTACACCTAGCCAGGCCGAGCAACACAGTGAATCCTCGGATGAACCGATGTTTAAAGCCGAAGCCTGTCATCACTAACCGGTTATTCCGAGGCAAATGAAAAACCTGCAGCAGGAACTCGAACAGCGCCAGCAACAAGGGCTGTATCGACGCCGCAGGATTTTACAAAGCCCGCAAGGTCGAGAAATCGTTATTGATGGCAAAACGTTATTAAACTTTTGCAGTAATGATTACCTTGCTCTGGCAAATCACCCCGATGTAAAAAAGGCCTTTATTGATGCCGCCCAGGACTACGGTGTAGGCAGCGGCTCTGCTCATCTGGTGAATGGCCATTCTAAATTCCACCAGCAGCTTGAGGAGGAGCTTGCCGATTTCTGTGGCTACCCCCGCGCACTATTATTCTCCACCGGTTATATGGCCAACCTTGGCGTTGCACAAAGTCTGTGCGGGCGTGGTGACAGCATTATTGAAGACAAGCTGAATCATGCGTCTCTACTGGATGCCGCACAACTTAGCGGCGCTAAGCTGATGCGCTATGTACATGCAGACTACGACAGCTTACAAAGTCAGCTAGAAAATGCCTGCTCTACCAGGCCCAGCGAAATACTCGTTAGCTCCGATGCGGTTTTCAGCATGGATGGTGACGCGGCCGACATTAATACCATGGTTAAGCATTGCCAGCGGCACGAGGCCTGGTTGATGCTGGATGATGCGCATGGCTTTGGCGTGCTAGGCGACCACGGCAAAGGCTCATTGAACCATCAATCCATTAGCCCTCAGCAAGTACCCATTTATATGGCGACTCTGGGCAAGGCAATGGGCACGGCTGGTGCCTTTGTTGCCGGTTCAGAAGAGCTCATTGAGTACCTGATTCAAACTGCACGCAGTTATATTTACACCACCGCCATGCCCGCAGCCATGGCCGCAGCAAGCCTTGCAAGCCTGAACATTCTAAGAGACAGCGACAGCAGGCAACAATCCTTGCTACACAATATTGGTTATTTTAAACAGCTTGCCCAACAGAATGACATTACACTCATGCCCTCAAATACGCCGATACAGCCTATTTTAGTGGGTGGTGCGGATCAGGCGCTCAAACTCAGCCAGCAACTTTTTGACAAAGGCCTGCATATTGCCGCCATTCGTCCACCTACTGTGGCAAAAAATACGGCTCGATTACGTATTACGCTACGCACTGATCACACAGAAAATGACATTAAGACGCTCATAAATACGCTATTAGCTCTGTTATAAACGAGAAAATTCAGCTACAAATATCAAATCAACTGCTCTACATCAACAAATTCATCTACGTTACACTTTATGATGCATTGAGTATTTATAGCAACTCCCCGTGAGAGGAAAAAAAGGACGGATAACGAGATGAACGAAATCAACGCAAGCGGCATCGAATTCGATACCGAGCTGATTAAAAAATACGATATTGCAGGCCCCAGATACACCTCATATCCGACGGCCGTGCAATTTACAGCCGATTTCACCGAACAGGACTACCGCGCGCAGGCCGCTCTATCCAATCAATCTGGTCGTGATTTATCCCTATATTTTCACCTGCCATTTTGTGACACGATTTGTTATTACTGCGCCTGCAATAAAGTCGTTACCAAAGATCGCAGCAAGGCCGACCCTTACCTGCACGCACTGCATAAAGAAATTGCCATGCAGGCCGAGCTGTTTGACTCTTCGCGCAAGGTGAACCAGTTGCACTGGGGTGGTGGGACACCTACGTTTATTAGTCACCAGCAAATGACCGAGCTCATGCAGGTGACGCGCCAGCACTTTAATCTGCATGACGATGACAGCGGCGAGTATTCCATTGAAATAGATCCTCGCGAAGTGAATCGTGAGAGTATTAAGCTGCTACGTGATATTGGCTTTAATCGCATGAGCCTTGGGGTGCAGGATTTTAACCCCGCCGTACAAAAGGCCGTTAACCGTATACAGTCTGAAGAGCAAACCTTAAGCGCTCTGAGTAACGCCCGTGAATTTGGCTTTAAGTCCATTAGTACCGACCTCATTTACGGCCTGCCATTACAAACGGTGGATAGTTTTGCCGTCACCTTAGAGCGAATTATTGAGCTTTCACCCGATCGAATTTCTTTATTCAACTATGCGCACATGCCAGAGTTATTTAAACCGCAGAGACGCATTAATGAAGCGGACATGCCTGGCGCAGAAATTAAACTGACTATTCTCAAACAAAGCACCGAACAGTTAATTGCTGCGGGATACGTGTATATTGGGATGGATCACTTTGCCAAGCCAGATGACGAATTATCCATTGCACAACAACAGGGAAAGTTATATCGAAATTTCCAGGGTTATGCGACGCATGCAGACTGCGATTTAGTTGGCTTAGGCATAACCTCAATTGGCACCGTTCACAACAGTTTTTCACAAAACCTGAAATCCTTAGATGAATATCAAGCCACCATTAATAGTGGCAAACTCGCCGTATTCCGCGGAGTAGAAATTGACCGGGACGATTTAATTCGACGCGATGTGATAATGCAGCTCATTTGTCACTTTTATTTGAATTTTGCAACAATTGAAGCTAAACATAATATTGTGTTCGGTGATTATTTTTCTATCGAACTAAAAAATCTGGCTGAGATGCGCGAAGATGGCTTGATTGAAGTGGACAGCCAAACCATAAAAGTAACTGATAAAGGCCGTTTACTCATTCGCAATATTTGTATGACCTTTGATCGCTATCATAACACCCAACATCAGCAGCGCTTTTCCAAGGCCATTTAGTTTATAGACTTAGGTTAACGCTGAAGATACTAAGGATCCTTAAATGCCATCAACACTGCTTAAAAAAATGCTTGATGAAAATAATATTAAGTATGTTTCGATAACTCATTCAATCGCATTTACTGCGGTGGATATCGCGAAGAGTATTAATATTCATAGTCGTGAACTGGCAAAAACAGTCATATTGGATGTTGACGGTGAATTCGCTATGGCGGTTGTGCCTGCCAACTACAAGGTTAACCTCGACATATTACGCCAGACACTGAATACAAATAATATAAAGCTTGCCGATGAAGCCGCATTTTCTCATCGCTTTGAAGATTGCGAAGTAGGTGCTATGCCACCATTTGGCCGTTTATACGGCATGGATGTATACGTTGCCGAAAGCCTTTCTGAAGATGATAAAATTGCATTTAATGCCGGCTCGCACCTTGAAGTCATACAAATGGCCTATAAAGACTATGAAGCACTGGCAAAACCCAGTTTCATATTTTTAGATAATTAGTAAATGGAAAGAGTATGACTCAAAAACGCAGCAACGATAAAGACTCGCAGCAGCGCCTAAGCCAGGCGCATCGTGCCAATAGAGGTTATGAAATAAATAACCAATGGTATTTTGAGTTAAGAGATGGCGGACAAAAAGGCCCCTTTGAAACTAAAGAGGCTATGCAGGCAGAATTAAATGAATTTATTAACCTGCATAAAGAAATGAACAAACAGGGTTAAGCAGTTAAATTTGTTATAAATAAACACACACTTTAAAGCTCAACAGTTTGCTTTTTTTGACCGCAACTCCCAACCCCTCAAACGGGGTATGCCTTAATTTTCATTTTATGCTATGTTGACATTAGTTATGTTAGTTTTTTACTGTTTTAAATTAACTATATTTCTAATATAAAACACATCGAAACCAGTAACTAACTAAATGATTATCGAGGTTATTATGCAAAAACACAGAGCTGGTGAAGATAACAGCATACCTTTTCGAAACGAGCGTTACGTTTGCATACACGGCGTATGGTTTTTTGAAACCCGCGAGGGAAAGCAACAAGGGCCATATATTAACAAGCAAGAAATGCAAGCGGAGCTGTTGTGTTTTATTCGCGAACAAAAAATGCTCAATCAATCATTTCAAGAGCTCGCATAAATATTATTTAAATTCCGATACGCGAATACGACCATTTATAATTTTTGATTTGCGTTGCATTATTTTTTGCATTTTATCCCAAAATGCCTGTTTCAAATCAAAGTCCTGCGCAATAGCTGTACCCATCAATAAAATCATTAAATCTGCGCATTCCTCTGCCAACTCTTCCACTGACTTGCCTTTACTTGCACAGGCAGATATCTCTCCCAGCTCTTCTGCCATTAATGCAATTCGGTATATCAAATCTTCACCACCTGTATTTTTAAAATCGTGCTTATCATGAAATGACTGAACCTCTGCAAGCATTTCACTGTAGGCGTCTTTATTCATTGCTTTTATCTCATTTATCGTTAGAGTTAATTTACTAGCCAGTTTCGGACAGACTGTCATGTCATACCAGTTTTTATAAAACTATACTTTACCTGTTATCAGCAACCTGTGCTTAGCCCTTACTACTACGTAGAAATATGGAGAGCGAAATGAATACAGCTAAAACAAACCTTGCAGAGATACGCCTTGATCAAGAGGGTTTCCTGATATCTCCCGAAAACTGGAACAAAGAAATATCGCTTGTACTGGGTCGGGATTTAGGCATACAAATACTTACCGCCGATCACTGGAAAATCATTGATGCATTGCGCCTACATTATGCGCGTTTTGGTGTTGCCCCAGCGATCCATAATATTTGTCATCATTTCCATAAAGATGAAATCTGGATACATAATTTATTTTTCACCTGCTTAAACGCATGGCGTGTTTCTGGATTGCCTGATCCCGGAGAAGAAGCCAAGGCCTATTTGAGTGACATGTAAAAAAAGACTAATCCCCACTTTGCTTAAGCAAACGCTTAAAGCAGAGTCGTTCTCTATCATCAAACAGGCGTTTTGATATTAACCATAAAACAGATATCACACCAAAACCTGTGCCCGCAGAAATCATAAACATAATAAGTATTTGATACTTCACTGCTTCCACCGGCTCAGCACCCGCCAGTATTTGCCCCGTCATCATGCCGGGCAAACTAACCAAACCTGCTGCTGCCATTGAATTTATAATAGGAATCATTCCTGCACGCATCGCTTCACTGCGAATATCCGATATTGCCTTATCCGCACTTTCGCCAAGCATTAGGCGCTGCTCAATAACCGGCCTTTGCTGCCATGCCGTTTGTGTTAAACGATCCATACCAAGTGCAATACCCGTCATGGTATTACCCAATAACATTCCCAATAACGGAATCGCATATTGTGGGCTATACCAGGGATCTGCCTGTATAACAGTGAATAAACTCAGTACGGTAATTAAAAATGAGGAAACAAATAATGAGCCTGTACTAACACCAAATCCCCACCAGCCTTTAAGCTTTCTTTTTTGCCTGGATAGAATTTCCCAACCCGCTACAGAAATCATTATAAGGCAAATAAATAATACAAATAATGGCTGCGTACTTTCAAATATATTTTTTAGCACCAGACCTATTAACAGTAATTGCACGGTCGTTCTTAACGCGGCAATATACAACTGTTTTGCAATACCCAATTTCATATAGGCACTTAGCACACCTAATAAAACAACTAAAACAGCCGCCAAACTTAAATCAAAGGTCGTTAACTTAATAAACATATTAAATCTCTTTGGTCTCACTAACTAACAGACCATTTTGCATTTTATATTGGCGCTGACTGATGCGTTTTAACTGTTCAACATCATGACTCACCCATATGGCACAGGCAGGATGTTTATAAATATAGTTTGTCACGAAATCCTCAAACAACTGGGCATTTTCTGGATCAAGATTGGCCGTAGGTTCATCGAGCAACAAAACATCCGGATTATTTTCTAATAATCGTAATAAACCTAAACGCTGTTTTTCACCGCTTGATAAACGTGATACCTGCCATGCGGACACATCATTTACAAAACCGAACTCTGTGGCTTGTTGTTTGGGATAATTTTTAAAATGCGCGGCCACTGTGTCTAGCCACCAGTAGGTTTCTGCCGATAACAAGGCTACTTTAGAGCGCCAAATATGCGCCTTCGTTGAATGCTGATCTACCGACTGGAGGGATACATTACCCGTATGCTCATCTAAATCCGCCAAAGATCGTAGTAATCGAGACTTGCCGGAACCCGACGATCCATTCAAACCAATAATTTCAGATGCTTCTATTTGCAGATTGATAGGTCCACAATCTAAATATGTCAAGGCCTGGATATTAAAAAAACTCACGAACAACTCTGCTTTATTATTAAGTTAAAACGATTTTACGAATATGAAATACATTTTTATTTTTCACTACTCGTATCAATATATTTTTTACCCATAGAAACACTCCAGGCGTAAAGAAATTTATAACAGACCACGTTCCGCAAACGACACCACATCATCACCTATAACAAAATGGTCCAGCACACGAATATCCACCAGATTCAATGCAGCCTTTAAGCGCTGTGTTATACGTTCATCTGATTGGCTGGGCTCAGCAACACCCGATGGGTGATTATGCGCAAAGATGACTGCCGCCGCATTATACTCCAAAGCCTTTTTAACGACCTCGCGCGGATATACATTCGCACCATCTATGGTGCCTCGAAACATTTCATCAAAACTAATGACTCGGTGTCGCTGATCCAGAAATAACACCGCAAAGACTTCATGCGGATAATCTCTTAACTGACTACTAAGATACTGTCTGGTTTCCTGCGGGCTAGTTAAACTATCTCCGCGCTGCAAGCCTTCAAACAAATAACGCCGCGCCATTTCCAGCACCGCCTGAAGCTGCGCATACTTGGCCGTACCCAAACCCTTGTGCTCACAAAAAGCGTTCACGTCGGCTTTTAATAGTGCCCGTAAGCCTGAAAATCCCTGCAATAAATCTTCTGACAAATCGACAGCCGTTTTGCCGCGAATACCGGTACGTAAAAAAATGGCCAGCAACTCCGCATCTGTTAGGGACTCACTGCCATTTGCGAGTAATTTTTCACGCGGACGTTGTTCGATTGGCCAATCTGTAATTGCCATAAGCCGATTCCTTTCTGCTTTATTGAGCACCTAGTTTACGCTGCGACTCAATTTTTGCCAAACAGACTGGTTGTTAGCAATTTCTATAGCAGTCAGCGCGGTGCTTTCTGCTAAAATACACACCAATGAAGGCTTCATTACACAATAAAAACATTCTACTTGGGGTTTGCGGCGGTATCGCGGCATATAAAAGTGCAGAATTAGTACGTCGTTTACGCGATGCCGGTGCAACGGTGCGCGTGGTAATGACAGCCGCGGCCACTGAATTTGTTACGCCGCTGACATTTCAGGCGCTTTCTGGATACCCCGTACACACTGAATTGCTCGACCCAAAGGCCGAAGCCGCCATGGGGCATATAGAGCTGGCGCGCTGGGCTGACCTGATTTTAATCGCCCCTGCCACGGCCAACACCATCGCGCGCTTATCTTCTGGCCACGCTGATGACCTGTTATCCGCCATTTACCTGGCCAGCAAGAGCAAGGTTGCCATTGCACCGGCAATGAACCACGCCATGTGGTCTTCTGAGTCAACGCAGATTAATGTTCAACAATTAAAAAGCCACAATGTATCTGTGTTTGGTCCCGCATCCGGTAGTCAGGCTTGCGGTGAGACCGGAGAAGGCCGACTGCTTGAAGTAGACGAACTCGTGCTGGCCAGCAGTCAACTGTTTAACACGGGTAAACTGCAGGGCGTTAAAGTAATGATTACTGCAGGGCCAACCTTCGAGCCGATTGATCCGGTGCGCTATATTGGCAACCGTAGCTCTGGGCGCATGGGGTTTTCCATTGCCGAGGCCGCTATTGAACAAGGAGCGACGGTTACTTTAATTGCCGGCCCCGTACATTTGCCGACGCCCGAGCACTGCGCGCGCATAGATGTTCAAACTGCGCAGCAAATGTATGACGCCGTGATGCAGGGTATTAGCGATCAGGATGTGTTCATTTCAACAGCCGCCGTCGCAGATTATCGACCGACTCTGGCAGAACACGAAAAAATTAAAAAAACTGCAGCTGAGCTGAGTATTACGCTTACTCGCAACGTGGATATTCTGGCATCTGTAGCGGCACTCGATGCACCTCCTTTCACATTAGGTTTTGCCGCAGAAACACATAATGTAAAAGAGTACGCGCAACAAAAATTACAGCAGAAAAAACTCAATATGATTGCCGCGAATCAGGTTGGCTTTTCAGCTGACCAACAATCAGCCGAACAAGACATCGGCTTTAATAGTGAATACAATGCTCTACATGTTTTCTGGCCAGCCCCCGGCTCTGACCAGAACTCATCAAGCTGTAACGAAATGATATTTGAGCGTAGCCGAAAAGCTCAGCTCGGCAGACAATTAATCGATTTATTAGCCACTCACTACCAGACAAAGTAAACAATGAATAAACTACAACTTAAAATTTTAGACCCCCGCATCGGCAAGGAAATTCCATTACCTGAATATGCAACACCCGGTTCTGCGGGTATGGATTTACGCGCATGCATCGACGCCCCTATTACACTCAAGCCAGGTGATACCGAATTAATTCCAACCGGTATTGCCATACATATTAGTGACCCTGGTTATGCAGCAACTATATTACCGCGTTCTGGCCTGGGTCATAAACACGGCATTGTATTGGGTAACCTGGTGGGTTTAATTGATTCCGATTATCAGGGGCAACTTTTCGTATCCTGCTGGAATCGCGGCAATACCAGCTTTACTATTGAAGTTGCTGATCGTATTGCCCAACTAGTTGTACTCCCTGTTGCACAAGTTGAGTTTGAAATGGTAGATGAATTCAGCGACAGTGATCGTGGTGAAGGTGGTTTTGGCTCATCTGGCCGATCATAGTTACACGCATATAAAAATATATAGAAGTTTTGGGAGTTTTAATGAGTATAACAAATCCATCCATTTTCAAAATGTATGATATCCGCGGCATTGTTGCGACTGACTTAACGCCAGATACTGTTCGTTTAGTAGGCCAGGCCTTTGCTACCGAATGTTTAAAACAAAATGTTAATGAGGTCTGCATTGGCCGCGATGGTCGTTTACACAGTAAAGAATTATCTGTTGCTTTAACAGAAGGCATAAATGCAGGTGGATGCAATGTTATAGATGTCGGCATGGTACCTACTCCTGTTTTATATTTTGCTACACACCATTTAAAAACTGGCACGGGCATTATGGTAACAGGCAGTCATAACCCGCCTGAATATAACGGCCTTAAAATGTCGATGGCGGGAAAAACTTTATACGGCGATGATATTACGGCATTCCATTCTGCAATTGAGTCCGGCAATTTCAATAAAGGTTCAGGAACTTATCGCGAACAAAGTGTATTGGACGATTATTTCGAACGTATTGTGTCTGATATTAAATTAGCACGCCCAATGAAAATTGCCGTGGATTGCGGCAATGGTGTTGCAGGCGTTATTGCTACAAAATTATTTACAGCGCTGGGCTGCGAAGTTACTGAATTATTTTGTGATGTAGACGGTACTTTTCCTAATCATCACCCGGACCCCAGTAAACTTGAAAACCTGCAAGACATTTGCGCGTCTATAAAAGAAAATAATCTTGAACTAGGCCTGGCATTTGATGGTGATGGCGACCGTGTTGGCGTAATCGATGATACACAAAAAGTAATTTGGCCAGATCGTCAAATGATTTTATATTCCGAAGATGTATTATCTCGTGAGCCAGGCGCACTTATTATTTATGACGTAAAATCCAGCTACAATTTAGGTAAAGAAATAACCAGAATGGGTGGCAAAGAATTAATGTGGATGACAGGCCATTCCTTGATTAAAGCCAAAATGAAAGAAACCGGCGCTGCACTTGCGGGTGAAATGTCGGGGCATATTTTCTTTAAAGAACGCTGGTATGGTTTTGATGATGGCTTATACAGCGCTGCACGCATGCTCGAAATTTTAAGCAAAAAACCTGGCAAGCCCTCAGAAATATTTTCGGCCTTACCTGATAGCTATAACACCCCGGAAATACAAGTTGATTTCGACGAAGGCGAGCATCATAAATTTATGCAGAAATTTAAAACTACTGCCGATTTTGGAGATGCCAACATTTCCACCATTGACGGCATGCGAGTCACATGGGCTAAAGGCTGGGGCCTTATTCGCCCATCAAACACTACGCCTTGTTTAGTGCTTCGCTTTGAAGCCGACAATGAAGACACCTTAAATAGAATACAAGACGACTTTAAAAAACAAATGCTTGCTACCGATAGCGGCATCAATTTAAATTTTTAAATTAAAGCAGAATCATGGATAACAATAAAGCCAGTACTATAGTTGAGGTTCTCTCCGAGGCCTTACCTTATATTCAAAAGCTAAACGGTAAAACCATTGTCATTAAATATGGTGGAAACGCCATGACGGATGATGCACTGAAGGTTGGCTTTGCGCGTGATATTGTTTTGCTTAAACAGGTGGGCATTAACCCGGTTATTGTACATGGCGGTGGCCCGCAAATTGCGGAACTACTGGAACGCGTAGGAAAAGAATCCAGATTTATTCAGGGCATGCGTGTAACCGACACTGAAACCATGGACATAGTAGAAATGGTTTTAGGCGGACTGGTTAACAAAAGTATCGTAACCTTAATTAACCAACAAGGAGGTCGTGCAGTTGGTTTAACGGGAAAAGATGGCAGTTTAATTCGCGCTAAAAAAATGCAAATAAAAATCGATCCGAATGATGAAAATTCAGAGTTGATAGACCTTGGTCATGTCGGCGAGGTAGATACTGTCGACCCATCTGTTGTTTCTATGCTTGATGCAGATAACTTTATCCCAGTAATTGCACCCATTGGTGTGGGTGAAAATGGCGAATCGTATAATATCAATGCCGACCTGGTTGCCGGAAAATTATCTACAGTTTTAGGTGCTGAAAAATTATTACTGCTAACCAATACAGTAGGCATTTTAGACAAGCAGAATAAATTACTAACAGGCCTAACTGCAAAACAGGTTGATGAGTTTATTGCAGATGGCACTATTTATGGTGGCATGCTTCCCAAAGTAAACTGTGCTTTAGATGCCGTTAAGTCCGGCGTTAAGACTTCGCATATTATTGATGGCCGTGTACCTCATGCCGTTTTACTTGAGCTATTAACCGATGAAGGCGTTGGCACTTTACTAAAAGGCTAATAACAACAGCCCAATTAAAAAGCCACTCTATTGAGTGGCTTTTTAATTGATGTAAGAAAATTCTAAAGTTACATTTTTATATAAATGTAACCCTGCACCTGATAATTGAGAACCGCTACATTGCCATCTGTTTCTAGCACAACCAGACCTTTAATCAATAAGTTTTTATCAACCCGATTATTTAATACCGCACTATGACAAAGCTCTATTGGTACATTTTGATTTAATATCGAGCTAACTATCTCTGCATTTTCTGTATTCGATTTTAAAAGACGCGTAACAGCCTTACCATTCACAACCACTTTAATGTCGACATCCTTGCCCAATTCTTTACGAATATTCTGCACACTAGCACCTAAGTGCACCATCTTATAGCCATCATTAATATGCAGTATGACTTTAAGCGGCTCATCTGCAGCTTGCAAAAATGCAGCATTAAGAAATAAAACTAAAAACAAATAACCTCTATATGTTTTCATATCTAAGTTAACTTATTTTCCAAATCTTTATCAATTAATGCCAATGACAATTCTTCAATCGCCCGATCAAATCCTGGCTTTTCCATTAACACTCGATTACAACAGGCCTCGGCTTCTACGTAGTTCTTTTCATTACGATATACACGTGACATACCGATCAATGCGAATGCATCAAAACCTAAATTCAGACTGCGCTCATAATAACTACGCGCCTGTTTGAAATTATTCTGACTAATATATGCATCACCTAATCGACTGAGAATATTTTGATTGTATGGCTCACGATCTAAAATACGCTCCCATAATTCGATCGCCTCTTCCACATTACCTGCACCACGCTGGCAATTACCCAGGCCATACAGCGCGTAAGAATTATCAGGCTCTAACTCAGTGGCTTTACGATAGTATTTTTCTGCGTTGGCATAATCACTTCTACGCTGATAAATATTACCTGCCATTGTCAAAACAGCAACGTAGTGTTCGTCCAGCGCCAACAATCTTTCAAAGTATTCCAACGCTTTATCATCATCTCTATTTTTATAATAAAGGTTACCTAAGCCCATTAAGGCATAACGGTCTCTTGGCTGGATACTAATAGACTCTATATAAATATTTTCGGCTTTATCTACCTGATCCAGGCTTTTATACGCATCCGCCAGTCGTACCATTACGTGTACATCACCACGATTGATTTCCAGGTAACGACTCCAGAATTCAATACTTTTTTCTGGCTCGCGCAAGCCTCGAAAGCAATCCCCAATGCCGCGTAAGGCGAATACATTTGATTCATCACTTTTAAGTAACAGGGTATAAAAACTAATTGCACGATCAAAATCATTGCTTATGCGAAATAAATCGCCCAAACCTACCAGTACATAACTATTATCTGGCTCAATCTCCAGCGCCTGCTTAAACACCTTCTCAGCATCTTTAAAACGACGCTGTTTCATTAACTTTTTGCCTGTCTTGGATAAGTTCAGTACTTCACTATTGGGCTGTTGATGCACGATTTGTTCTCTTAACGTTTATCTATTTGTTTGATTTGTGGTCATTTATCTTAACTGAGTATAATACGAGACTCGCTTTATTGCCCAGTCATTAACGAATACCCTATAAAATATAGGCAGGAACTGATTATTCCCTGAAGTTTACGCGGTCTTTAAAATGAAAACACCCATCAAATAAGTGATGGGTGTTGATTTTTACGCTGTGAAATTTGGAATTTATAAAGACTGCTTACTGCAATTCTTTAATTCCATTGATCAATTCACCGACTGCTTTCTGCGCATCGCCATATAACATGCTTGTGTTATCGGCATAGAACAGATGATTTTCAACACCCGAGAAACCAGTACCACGACCACGTTTAATCACAATACAGTTTTTCGCCTTATCCGCATCCAATATAGGCATGCCATAAATGGGGCTATCTGGATTGGTTCGCGCAACAGGGTTTACAACATCATTCGCACCAATCACCAGCGCAACATCCACCGTTGGGAACTCTGGATTAATTTCATCTAAATCCAGAATCTTATCGTAATCAATACCCGCTTCAGCCAGCAATACATTCATGTGTCCCGGCATACGACCTGCAACAGGATGAATGGCAAACTTAACGGTTACGCCTCGTGCTTCCAGCAGCTTGGTTAATTCAGATACTTTATGCTGCGCCTGCGCAACCGCCATACCATAGCCGGGAATAATAACCACCTTCTCTGCATAGGCCATCATGATCGCAGCATCTCTACCCTGTACTTCTTTCATGCTGCCTACGATATCTTCTTCAGCAGCAGCATCGCCATCCGAACCGAAGCTTGCAAACAGAATATTGCTAATTGGGCGGTTCATTGCCTTAGCCATTAATTGCGTTAACAATGTACCGGCAGAACCAACCACTGTACCCGCAATAATCATTGCCGCATTGCCCAGTACATAACCCTCGAAGGCAACCGCCAAACCAGTAAATGCGTTAAATAACGAAATAACCACTGGCATATCTGCACCGCCAATAGGCGTTGTGAACAGCACACCAAATACCAGCGCCATGATAAAGAACACCAACACAAGCTGGATGCTTACACTATCACTAAAGCCAATAATCATGCCGGCAATAATCGTTAGCACAAACAAACCTAAGTTAATCATCATGTGCATGGGCAAACGAATTGTTTTGTTCATCAGCCCCTGTAACTTGGCGAATGCGATTGCCGACCCTGAGAACGAAACGGCACCGATAAATGCACCCAGCACCGCCAACACTTGAGCCGTTCCACCGATTGCGTGATGACCACCGGCCATCTTTACTAATTCAACAGCAGCAATAGCTGCCGCGGCACCGCCACCCATGCCGTTATAAATAGCAATCATCTGTGGCATATCAGTCATTTGCACACGCTTCGCAGTGGCATAAGCAATACCCGAACCGATCGCAATGGCAACAATAATTAAAACAAGGTTCGTACTATTGTCAAATACACCTGGCTCGAAGAAAGCAACCAGTGATGCCGCAACCATGCCGATACCAGCCCAAACAATACCGCCGGTTGCAGTAACCGGTGAGCTCATTTTTTTCAGACCAAGAATAAATAGAATGGCCGCAATGAAATAAACTACCTGAATAAAAATATCCATTACGCCTCACCCTTGTTATTTTCTTTTGGAGTGAACATATCCAGCATACGTACCGTGGCTACATAACCACCCACTGCGTTACCTGATGCCAGAGCGACTGCAATAAAGCCTATCACTTGCTCAAGTACGGTTTCTGCACTGCCCATTACTACGATTGCACCGACTAAAACGATACCGTGAATAAAGTTAGAACCCGACATCATCGGCGTATGCAATATAACGGGCACACGACTAATCACCTCGTAACCAGTAAATGCGGATAACATAAATATATAGAGTGCTGTAAAACCACCAATTTCAATCATGATTACTGCTCCCCTGAATTTTTATAACGTTCAGATTTAATTTCACCAGCGTGCGTTAACGCAGTTTTGGCAATAACTTCATCTTCCCAATCTAATACCAGCTCACCTTCCTTAATAAAGGGCGATACCAGATTAAATAAATTTTTGGCGTACATTTCACTGGCGTGAATCGGCACCTGACTAGGCACATTTAACGGGCCATGAATAATCACACGACCTTCAAAGTCCACGGTTTCACCCGGCCTGGTTAACTCACAGTTACCGCCACCTTCTGATGCCAGATCAATAATCACCGCACCGACTTTCATTCTGGCAACCACGGCTGCGCTGATGATTTTTGGCGATGGGCGACCTGGAATAGCCGCCGTCGTTATAATCACATCGGACATACTAATGTGTTTATCTAAAACTTCCTGCTGCTGCAGTTTTTCTTCATCCGTTAACTCACGTGCATAACCGCCTTCACCATCTGCACTTACACCGGTATCTACAAATTTGGCGCCCAGCGATTCACACTGTTCTTTGGTCGCTGCGCGTACATCGTAAGCCTCAACCACCGCACCTAAACGTTTTGCCGTGGCAATTGCCTGCAAGCCAGCAACGCCTGCACCAATAACCAATACTTTTGCCGGGCGAATCGTACCTGCCGCCGTGGTGAGCATAGGAAAGAAAACCGCGGCGCGATCCGCACCCATTAACGCGCCTTTATAGCCCGATATTGAGGCTTGAGACGATAAGGCATCCATCGATTGCGCGCGCGTAATACGCGGCACCAGCTCCATCGCCAGGCTGGTTACGTTTTTCTCACACATACGTTTGATTAAATCTTGATTTAAATGCGGTGACATAAAGCTTGCGACGACACAGCCATCTTGCATCATGTTCAGCTCATCCAGTGTTGGTGGCTGAACTTTAAAAATCATATCCGCGTCTTTATACAGCTCCTCTGCCGAGTCAATTAAGGTAACACCTTCAAATTGCTCGTCTGAAAATAGCGCGGATGCGGCGGCACCCTTTTGCATGCGCACATCCACACCCATTTCAATAAGCTTTTTCGCAACCACTGGATCGAGAGCAATACGACGCTCTCCCGGTGCAATTTCGTTTGGTACTGCCAGACGTATTGGCATTATTTACTCCTGCTTGATGCAGACTGCGCTAAGCTTAATTCAACTTAACCATGTTTAAAAATTGCGTATTCCAGTTTGTCACTAAAATACATATAAATTCTTTATACACCGTGTATTCTATTCCTATAAATAAAGAATTTATCCATGTAAATATCATGAATAAATTCAACAGTTCGTTAGAATATCAACACAGGTTCGCGCCACATATTTGGCAAACTACAAAAGTCATTATAGAAAAACCTTGTATGGGCGAAAATTAGCGGGCTATTATACAGTTAGATGTGAGTCGCATGAATGCCAAAAACGTGCTTTTTGGCCAAATGCATACAATTTTTTAACATTATAAGCCTTAAATGAATGTCACCTTACCTTAATCAGACTAACTATACCCACGGTTCACAAGATCGACTTGGTGTTTTAATCGTTAACCTGGGATCTCCGGATGACCCAGGCGTAAAATCTGTACGCAAATATTTAGATGAATTTCTCTGGGATCCACGCGTTGTAGAAATGTCTCGCCCCCTTTGGTGGCTTATTCTTCACGGTGTTATTTTGCGTTTTCGCCCACGCAAAACATCCGCTATGTATAAGCAGGTATGGACAGAAGAGGGCTCGCCGCTAATCAACACCTCCAAACTTCAGGCACAGGCACTGGAGAAAAAGCTACAGGAAAAAATTCGTGGCAATGTACTGGTGGATGTTGCCATGCGCTACGGCAACCCCTCTATTAAAGATGCATTACGTGGCCTACGCGAGGCGGGTGCTAAGCGGATTTTAATATTGCCGATGTATCCACAATATTCTGCCACCACTACGGCCTCTGTATTTGATGCCGTCACCAACGAACTACAAAGCTGGCGCTGGTTGCCCGACATGCGTTTTATAAATAGCTATCACGACCAGCCCGCTTATATTGATGCACTCGCAAAAAGCATCTTAAAGCACTGGAATGCCCGCGAAAGAAAGCCTGATATGTTGATATTCTCATTTCACGGTATCCCCAAACGTTATATAAATAATGGCGATCCCTATTATTGCCAGAGCCTGAAAACGGCGCGTCTTGTGGCTGAAAAACTGCTTCTAAAAGACATAAAGTGGAAGGTTACTTTTCAGTCTCGCGTTGGCCGCGAAGAATGGTTACAGCCCTATACCGATGTCACCTTGAAACAGCTGGCGCATAAAGGCGTGAAATCAGTTGACGTTGTATGCCCTGGTTTTTCTGCAGACTGTCTGGAAACGTTGGAAGAAATTAACATCGAAAATCGTGAAATATTCCTCAGCCGAGGTGGTGAAGATTTTGATTACATTCCCTGCCTAAATGATGACGAGACGCACATTAATGCACTCAGCGAACTGGTCGTGCAACACAGCTTTGGCTGGCCAGAAACCATGCCGAACTGGGATGCTGGCCTACAGGCCGTTGAAGCTAACAAGACACGTGATCGCGCAATTAAAATGGGCTCAAGTAAATAAGCAAGGCAAAGCACAGCGCAGATAACGAGCTACCGCGAATTGCGGTAAGCCGTTGTCTGCTTGGTGATCGTGTGCGCTATGATGGAGAAATAAAATTCTTTACCGACTTACTGGGCTTTATTAACACACATTTTCAAATTATCGCGGTCTGCCCGGAAGTGGAGATTGGTCTCAGCGTACCTCGCCCACCGGTTCAACTAAGTGGCGACTTACACAATATAAAACTCACAGGGCGCGACGATAGCTCGATCGACATCACAGAGCCCATGCAGCAATACTGTCAACAACGCCCAGCTCAGCTAGACTCCATTCAGGCCTATATATTTAAAAGCAAATCACCCAGTTGCGGAATAAAAGATATTCCGCTGTTTAACTCAGAGAAACAAATTATCGCCACAACTCAGGGTGTGTTTGCACATGCCATACTTCAGCATTATCCCGATTTGCCGATAACAGATGAACAAGGACTAAACAGCCCACAGCAACGCAACGATTTTTTACAGAAAGTGCATCACTACCGGCAAATACCCAAATAAACCATGCAAAAATCTAAGCCTATCCGATCTCTACTCCTACTGTTCTTCTGCCTAAGCTTATGCAGCTCGCAATTTGCACAGGCTGGCGCTCGTGAGGATGGCCTACAGGCCTTTAAAAAAGGCGAATATGAATCAGCGCTTCAATACTGGACACCCCTCGCTGAAGCGGGTGATAAAGAGATACAGTACAACCTTGGGGTAATGTACAACGAGGGTCGCGGTGTAGAGAAAGACATTCAGAAAGCCATTAAATGGCTAACTAAAGCGGCCGAACAGGACGATGCCGATGCACAGTTCAGGCTGGGTAAATTATACGCAAAGGGTACGGAAACCGAACAGAATCTGAAGCTCGCAGAACACTGGATAAGAAAGGCCGCAAACAATAAGCACGCTACGGCCTGTTACTATATGGCGCAGTTTTACGCCCATGGAAAGGCGGTTATTCAGGCCGATGATATTGCTCTGCGCTGGTACTACAAGGCCGCCGAGCTCAACAATACCGCCGCACAATATAATCTGGGCTATATTCATGAATACGGCCTGGGTGTGCCAAAAAATTTGCCCGAGGCCTTCCGCTGGTATGACACTGCCGCTCGCCGTGGCGCGGCAGATGCCCAGGCCAATTTGGGGCGGCTTTATTACAATGGCCTTGGTACCGAAAAAGACCTCACACTCGCCTTTGTATGGTTTCATCTGGCCGCCGAACAGAATATAAGTAATGCCGCAAAAAATGCCAAATTCACCCTGCAAAAACTTCAACCCGCAGAACAACTAAAGGCCCTGAAAATGGCGGATGAATATAAGCTCAAATTCTTAAAATAACCCGCCTTCTCAATCAATAATGACAGACATAAAAAAGCCAGGTCCAACTCAACAAAGAGTGGCCTGGCTTTTTTGTCGCCGCATCAAATCAGCAATTAACCTTTTGCAGCGTACTCTTCAACTTTCTTAACTTCGTTCGCTGAGCCCAGTACAACAGGCACACGCTGGTGAAGACCGGTTGCCGCAACTTCCATGATACGACCTTTACCAGTAGACGCCATGCCACCAGCCTGCTCAATAATGAAGCCCATTGGGTTTGCTTCATACATAAGACGCAATTTGCCAGCCTTTGAAGGATCACGATTATCGTATGGGTACATGAAGATACCGCCACGGATTAAAATTCGGTAAACCTCAGCCACCATTGAAGCAACCCAACGCATATTGTAACGCTTGCCTAATGGGCCATCTTCACCTAACTGGCAATCTTCAATGTACTTAACCATTGATTCATCCCAGAAACGGCGGTTAGCCATATTGATGGCGTATTCCGTTGTGTCTTCAGGAATGCTTACACCCTCGGTTGTTAATACAAACTCACCGATTCTGTTGTCTAGTGTAAACATGTTTACACCCTGACCTGTAGTCAGAACAAATACCGTTGATGGGCCGTATACTACGAAACCAGCGGCTTTTTGCTGATCACCATTCTGCAGGTAATCATCTAATTTAGGTGCTGCTTTGCAACCCATTGGCGCCGCCAATACAGAGAAGATGGTACCAACAGAAATATTAACATCGATGTTCGAAGAGCCATCCAGTGGATCGAACATCAGTAAGTATTCGCCACGCTCTTTAGCCGGCACATCAATTGGGTCATCAACTTCTTCGGAACCCATGCCAGCCACTAAGCCACTAAGCGCCAGGTGATCTGCCATAATATCGTTAGTGATGATATCCAGCTCTTTCTGTGTTTCGCCCTGAACATTCTCAGAACCCGCCACACCTAACACACCAGATAATTCGCCGCGGCTTACTGTCGCTGCAATTTCTTTACATGTGATACTTACTTCGTGGATCAGCTCGATTAAATCGTAAGGCAAATCAACACCTGCGCGTTTTTCATGTAGCAAAAACTGCTTTAACTTCATACCTGTTGTCATAATGACTCCATATGTCTTTAGTAGGCCCATCATTAGCTGATAGGCCTATTTTTAATCTATTAAGACCAGAAAAAGTCACCTAAACAAGTAGGTTAATGCCTTTACCGGTCATCAAAAATTGGCGCAGCATATTAACATATTATTAATTAATGTATATGTGAATTTTCTGAAGCATAAATAGATTTTGGGGTAAACCGCTACTGAACAGAAGTGTAGTCGTCCTTTTATTGCTGCATGACCGTTTAGCTGAAAATGACGCATTGTGGGATACTACTCATTACCTGCCTACTATCAGTGAAGTCCTTGATATATAATAATGTTCTTATTTACTAAATTACCGCCCCCTAATCATGAAAACACTTCTAGATAAAATTCCACTTGGCGTACTGGTTGTCATTGCCTTGCTTATGGCCTTTGCACCGTTTGTGCCGCAGCCACATTTATGGCAAAAACTAAACATGCTGTTCGATGGTGACTTGAATAAGCCAATTGATATTTTTGATTTGTTCTGGCACGCATTGCCAGTGACGTTGCTGATGATTAAGCTGGGATTTATGGCGGCGGACAAGCCATCGTTGAAATAAATTAGATGGCGTAGAATTTACGCCATCAACTAGCTGGGTATTATGCCTCTTCCTGCTCAGCTGCAGGGTTAGGCTCCAGCTCTTTTTCCTTACTTATATCCTGCTCCTGGTTTTTTTCCTGTTCATTTTTTGGGTCAACGTCCTGACCACCACAACTGCCACAGCAACTCATAATTTTGTCCTCGTAATTTCTATGTCTAAGGATAATACCGTATGGTTTGCACCTTAAGCTTGACCTTAATCAACCTGGTCGACCATCTATCCTTTTTGTCACCAGCATCGGCACATAAAAATAGGCATAAACACTGAAACCCAGCACCCAAAGAACGCCAGCGACTGTAATCCCCAAAGATGTGTATTGCGCAAACAATACGGGAATCACCACGCGCACAATGGCCGCTAAAAATATAAAAATATAGGCTAGTGTTATTAAACGCGGTGGCGTTAGCTGGCGCCCCGTATGCCCCAGGGTAACCCTGGAGATCATCGCTAAAATCATGCCGCCAATTGCACCTAGCGTAATGCTGTGCAATGCAGCACTAACATTGTCGACTATTCCAACACTGTGTAAGGCCAATAATAAAAACCCGGTGGGTATAAAAATATACGCCAGATGTAAGGACCACAACAGCGGCACTGAGGCACAATGCTGAAAACCCCAACGCGAAAAGCGCCAGCCATTTGCCAGTGCCGCAATACTCGATATAACAAGCAACAACACAGGCTGCACATTATCGAACCCCATAAATGCGATAAGCAGTAGTAAAATAATACTGACTATACTCGTTACTTCTAACCACTTTAATGGCGCTTTTTTTGTACAGCGAGTTGTATTAGCTGTAAAGGACGGAATAACTCTGCCACCTAAAATGGTGATAATTAAAGAGAATAAAATAATTGTTGCATGCAGGGATTGAGTGGCCATAGCAATATGATGATTAATAACCCCCCAATGCCCCGTGGCATTTAAAAAACTTAATACCAACAAAATTGGTACAAACATTAAGTTACTCCACTGCTTAACTTTAAAAACCGGATAAGCCATAGCGATGGATGCCAGCAGAAGAAAACTGATATCAACCAGGGCAATTAACCAGGCGGTAAAACCAAGCGACATACCAAATGCTAAAAATATTCTCCCCAATAACCACGCCAGGGCCAACAGGGCAAGTGGCTTACCCCTTAAACCTAAAACACCCGTCCAGGATTGAACGGCCGTTAATAAAAACCCTACGACTATAGCTGCACCAAAGCCAAACAGCATTTCATGACCATGCCACCAAACTGGCCCACCGTGCGGCATCCAGGCAGATGCGCTATTCCAGAAATAAACCCACCAGGCAATCGCAAGAATGGAAAATAATGTACCACCTAAAAACAACGGCCGAAATGCCAGGCGAAATATCGGCGGAATCGCCAGGGCAATTTTACTATCATCAATATTTAAGGGCATTGGAAAATATCTCCGTAAAAAATAACGTCCATCATAACAAGCTATGGTTTTACCCTAACACGACAATTATCAAGAGCAGGCAAAATACAATACTCTTTTGTTATTCCGTTTATAACTAAGATACACCTACGATAAACGCTAATTAAGCAGGGGTTTATGGCGGCGAATAAATCGTCTTTGAATATAATTAACCCGTCAAACCGTATAAAAAGTTAGACAATTGTAATTAACTTGTCGGTTAATCTGACATTTTACAACTCCCTCATTCGAAGGAGACAAATTTGTAACGAGCTGTTATTACAGCAAAAAACATAATCGGCCTAAAAGTTGCTCATACCACTGTCAGGTGAATAAATTTGATAAAAGTGTAAAGGTAAGTTTTAAATGGTATTCCACACTCTGCTTATGACTATTATGCCATTAGCTTTCTCGATTGCTATGGGGGCTAATTTTTTTCATGGGAGCAACCACAAGTTAAGCGAATTAAGTTCCACCCATGCCAATCAATCACTTGCGTTGTTTATACCGGTTGAGAAGAAAATTGTTACTGATGTAACTTCTTCGAATGATGATAGTTGCTGAATAACTTCGCATTATTGATTTCTTGCAATAACATCCCCCTAGACTTAATTTTTTTAAATTGAATCATACATTTTATTTTTTACAACCACCTTTATATTTATTACAGGCACAAGCTTTGTTATGCGCTGAAGCTTCAAGGTTCGCCTGCTGGCGCCTTACTTTTTTCTGCAGCCAAAAAAGTAAGCAAAAAGCCCGCACGCCTTTGTCGCTGGCCCTCATAAAAAGCAATGAGGGTTCCTGAAAACTGTCTGCGTCTCCTTTCGTGAGTTTATGAATCTGTTAGTTCATTTCTCTTGTACCGGGTCGTTTCGATGCGCCGTCCGGGCTTATTCGAAACTAGATTTTACATCCCTGTAAAATCTACCCTAGTCATGTGCAGTTTTCAGCCTGCAACAGGGCTGGTTGTCATCAGACTGAAATTCAGATCTTCGATTTATAAAAAATAGAATCATCTAATGCTTTTGATTTTTATTGAATTACGATTATGTAAATGGACTAGCGAAAAACTTCCCTGTTACTTGCTGAAAATTGTTTCTACCCAGGGGCAAAATCACACGGACGTGATTTTGAGTGGTGATAAGCCAGGACGGCGCATCAACACGACCCGACAACGAAGCATGAAACTCACAGAACAATAAACACTAAATATTTCTTCGCAGAATTTTCGGGAACCCTCATCGATTTTTATGAGGGCAAGTGACCAGGAACGGCGATTTCTTGCTTACTTCTTTGGCGCTGTTGCTAAAGAAGTAAGGCGCCAGCAGGCGAACCTTGAAAATTCAGATTATAACTTAGGTTAACTTTGATTTAATTAGCTCAAGAACACCAATAATTTCAGCCGCACTTTCTTTAAACTCTTGTTTAGCCAACCCTCCATCTTCACTTATCCAACGAATAACCTCTTTAAGAAGCGCCGACTTTTCTCTCATTTTTTCTTTCTTATTTGCTATAGACAGCACCGAATCCACTTTTTCTTGAAACCGCTGCGGATAGTATCGCTCGAAATCGTGCTCTGAAAATTGATTAAAATTACCTTCATCCCACCCCGACTTAGCGTACATCGTTTTCATTCTTGAAATTATCTCACCCTCATCATTACCATCATCTATATAAACCCATACTTTATTTTTATAAGTCGGTTCCAGATGAAGAAATACAAATAGCTTATTAAAATCATCAAACTTTGGTTCAATCTTACTCGTTGAGCCGGCAGAAAATGTTTTCAAATCATTCTTTAAATCAGGAACAAACCATTTTATAAGATAATCTCGTATAATTTGTTCTGCTGACGATTCCTCAAGAAACAACCATGCCTTCCATAACTCCGAATCGAAGAAGTCATAGCCCAACTCTTCCAGCACCTTAATTCTTTCAACTGGATCATCAGCCACTTCTCGCATTGATGACAACCTCAATTGACTGAACTCTTCATCAAACTCATCATTAGTCACATGAAATATCTTTGACCCATCCGCCGAACCAAGATGTTTCATAACGATATTAGAGTGCGTTGAAATAAAAAACTGATTAGTATCTGATTTATTCACTAATAATTTAAGCAACGCCTTCAATGCTCGCGGATGAATGTCATTTTCGGGCTCTTCAATCAGAAATATTTTATTTTCTGCAACACATAAATCTGTAATCAAACCAAGCATATTAGCCACTCCCTCCCCCATGGAGGATAATGGAATATGCTTTGAATTATGTATATATTGAACCGCCTCTTTTCCTTGGCCTTTCGCAAGCGTCGACACTTCAAAACCCAGCACATCATTACAAGCTTTGATATATTCTTTATTGCCAGGTTGATATTGTGGTGCTATCAACCTATCAATCTTCGCATATAAGTTTATAAAGTTACCATTTACAGAATTTGCTGTTTGTTCATTAATAGCACTACTGTATGACGCCACCTTTCGTTTTGACAAATATGGATAGATTAGATTGTCAGGTTCAACTTGAGAAACCTGGCCTATTTGCTTTCTATTTTTCCCATTCTGACGCAACACGTACTGATTCTCTGGAAGCCCTATATATATTTCACCTAACGAATTATGACTAGGAATATTAGGTAAATGTTCACCCTCATAATATAATACAATACACCCACTATCTGACGTTAAATTAATACTATCCTTATCTAATACACTGTGATTTTGAATTGATAAAATTGAATTCAAGATAGCCGATTTTCCTGAATTATTTTGCCCTACAATGATATTTATTCCTGTCGAAAAATTTGTCTTATAAAGGACTTTATAACCTTTTATATTATTGAGTTCTATCCCTGTTATCTTCATTAATTATAATCCCCAAATTAAACTAGACTTTATACAACCACACATAAACACGCAATCAAAACATATCCTGTGGATCAACGTCAATCGACCACCTTACTTTAGAGGCCGATTTTAACTTAATCACCCTCGGCATCCAGTCACGCAATGCGCCGTGTAATAACTTACGCTCCTTCGCCATTACTATTAACTGCCAACGATATCGCCCCGCTCTTCTTTCCATTGGCGCAGGCAACGGCCCGAAGGCATCTACCTCTTTGTAATTAAATGCCTGCCGGCATTCCTTTAAGAATTCTTTACCCTGATCTTTATGCGTAGATTCACAACGCAGTATTGCCATATAACTAAATGGCGGAAAAAATGCTTCGCGTCTTTCTTTTAAGGCGTGTTCTGCAAAACCTGAATAACCCGTTTCTAATAACGTATGTAATAACGGATGCTCAGGGTGGTGGGTTTGTAAAATAACTTCACCGGGTTTTTCGCCACGCCCGGCTCTGCCTGATACCTGCACAACTAATTGCGCCATATGTTCTGTGCCACGAAAATCTGCGCTAAATAGCCCCTGATCAACATCTAAAATTCCGACCAGTGTTAAGTTTGGAAAGTCATGCCCTTTGGCTAACATTTGTGTGCCAATTAATATTTGCGCCTTACCTTCACGCGCCTCTTTTAATTTTTTATCTAACTCGCCTTTACGCCGCGTGGTATCACGGTCTATTCGGCTTATGACTACATCGGGAAATTTTTCTCTTAAGGCGTTTTCAATCCGCTCTGTTCCGGCACCGGGAATATATAAACTTTCATGCTGACATTCAGGGCACACTTTTGGTGCGGGTTTTTCATAACCACAATGGTGACAGCGCAACATTTGATTATGATGATGCAATGTCATATTTGCATCACAACGCGTACACGCAGTTGTCCATCCACATTCATGACACATTAATAGAGGCGCATAACCTCTACGATTTAAAAACAATAATACCTGTCCCTGTTTATTAATATGCTCTGCGACTTTATCCAGCAAGCGATCTGAAATGCCATCTTCCATTGGCCGTTTACATACATCTAACAAACTCACTTTAGGCGGCTTTGCATTACGCGCGCCCCGCTGGGTTAGTTTTATTAATTCATATTGTCCGCGCGATACATTTTCCAGACTTTCAAATGACGGGGTAGCCGAGCCCAATAACACCGGAATGTTTTTATTTTTTGCGCGCACCAGGGCCAGGTCACGCGCGTGATACCTAAAACCTTCCTGTTGCTTAAAGGATGCGTCGTGTTCTTCATCGATGATTATTAGCCCAAGCTGCGGCAATGGCGTGAATAATGCCGAACGTGTGCCGATGACTACCCGTGCGATTCCCTGGCTGGCTTTCACCCAGGCACTGTGTCGCTGGGTGTCATTTAAACCGGAGTGCAGGCTGGCAATTTCTACATCCAGGCGCGCCACAAACCGTTGGGTTAATTGTGGCGTGAGACTTATTTCTGGTACTAGTACGAGCACCTGCGTATTTTGCGCCAGGGCTTTTTCTATTATGGATAAATAAACCTCGGTCTTACCACTGCCGGTTATGCCTTGTAAGAGGAAGGTTTTATACTCGCCTAAAGAGGCGATTACCGCGTCGGCCGCTATGGCTTGCTGCGAATTAAGTTGAATTTCTGCGGCAGAGTGCCGCGCACTAATTAAGGCGTTAAGCGGTTGTTCTTCCATGATAAGCAGCTGCTTATCCACCAGTGCCTTTATTGCTGCGCGCCAGTTTCCCCAATCTTCATTTAATTGTGCCGCCGAGTGCTCCGCCAGTGGAGACTGCTGCAGATAAGTCAGTAAGGCTGCCTGTTTGGCAGAGCGTTTAAGCGTGCCTGCGTCCGCCTGCTCCCCACTTTCACTTAGTCGCCACGTTTTCTCTGCCTTAAGCTCCGCCAACTCGCCCTGACGCATGTACCTGGGTAGCGCACTGAATATAACTTCTCCCAACGGGTGCTGATAATAGGTAGCGGCCCATTCGAGTAACTTCAGCACATCTTCACTCAGTGCCGGGCCTTTTTGTGAGCTATCATCCAGATTTTCAATAATGGACTTAAGCTTTGCGAGGGCGAATTCAGACTCGCTGCCTAGCGACATCACCATACCGACTATTTGCTTTCGCCCAAACGGGACTTTTACCCGACAACCTTTTTTTATGCTATCAATAAGCTCAGGCGGAACGAGATAGTCAAACAAGCCATACAAGGGTACGGGCACAGCAACTTTGGCAATTAAGTGACTTGTCATATTAGGGGATTTCTACACTCTGCCTGCACCGTAATAGAGCGCCAATGCGCCGCTGAAAATACTTTTATAAGAGCCTTGCATAAAACATAAAAAAATGCAGCCCACAGTAAACTCAAATCTTTTCCACAGAAGCTGTGGATAACTCTGTGCATAACATCAAATTTCTTCATATAAAACGCGATTCCAGCGTGATTTCTATTAAAGTGGTTGTTTTTTGATCATATAATTTATTTATAAATATCAATAACTTATATGATCATTAAAATTTAAACACTATAAACATAGTGTTTTTTCGCATTTAAATTTTGGATTTTTTATCATGTGTATAAGTAGATACTATTACTCATGAAGGAGACCCCATTGCAAGCACTAAATAGCACTTTATCAACACTACTTAAGCCGATAACCTAATGTAATGTCTTACGCAGCATTGTCTAACTTATTGATTATTAATAACTAATTGGGTTTTCCACAATTCCTGTGGATAAGTCTGTTGAAAAGCATTTTAAAACTTAGAAAATCAAGCATTTACAGACTTTTTAACGCCCAGTGGTTAAACTTTAACCGCCTCTTAAAACGTTTATAAACAGCTACTTATAAACATAAAACGGCATATGGTTATTTTTTAACCAGTTATTATCAGTCAATTCTATTCGCTGTGCATAACTCACTTATAGTCGCCACTTATTATTTCATTCCAGGCCAACTATACGCTTAACAATTAAGCCTCGGGCTTACTAATCTGTACGCCCATTGCCTGGTTATCAATCACTATTTGCTTAAGCCTCGCGGCTATTACCAATACCTTGTCCATCCACAGCAATCCCTTCGGACCATCCAGATGCTCGCTCAGGGTTTCACTAAATAAAGCAATCCACTGCAGCAGATCAGTTTCTTTTATGCCTAAGGGAAAATGCTTGCCGATCATGTTTATTTTTGGCGGATCATCCAGCTTGCCACCCATGCTCATCCACCAAAAATCCACAATACGCTGCTCATGCTCCGCAAAGTTATCTATATGGGAAAAGAATGGGCTTAATTTTGGATCATTCAGCAGTTTTTTATAAAATGCCTGTACGACTCGGTGAATTTCATCGTACGAAGGTACATTTTCGGGTCTATCCATATTTACTTCTATTCAACATTACATATAAGGTAGTGAATGCTACCACCTAATTGAAAATGAGTAACCTGCATGAGCTTTTGGCCGCTTTTATCTGAACAAATTGCCCTACACACTCACCAGCCATTCACACTTCAATCTAAAAGCGCTATCAGTGGTGGCTGTATTAATCGGGCCTATAAAATCAGCAATGGCAGTAATGACTATTTTATAAAATGTAATGGCACACAGTTTGGGGATATGTTTGAGGTGGAGGCACTTTCATTAAATGAGCTTGCCGGTAGCAATAGCATAAAAGTGCCACGCCCCATCTGTTACGGCAGTATCGGTGATCAGGCCTATCTCGTACTCGAATACCTTACCCTAACAGGCCGTGCAAACCCCATAGTACAAGGCCAACAGTTGGCTGCTATGCATAGAGTCGGCGCTTCACAGTTTGGTTGGCAAAAAAATAATGCCATTGGTTCAACACCACAATGCAACCTGCCAACAACTAGCTGGACAAGCTTCTGGCGTGAGCAGCGCCTAATCCCGCAATTCAGGCTCGCACTGCGTAATGGTTACCAACTAGACGCTGTGGAACAACTCATTGGATGCTTTGATAGCCTGTTTGACAGCTATCACCCACAGGCTTCTATGCTGCACGGCGACTTGTGGGGCGGCAATGCGGCCGCCCTTGCCGATGGTACGCCGGTGATATTTGATCCCGCCTTTTATTATGGCGATCGAGAAGCCGATATTGCCATGACACAGCTATTTGGTGGTTTCGAGGCCGAATTTTATGCCGCGTATAATGAGGCCTGGCCGCTGCACACGGGGCATGAGGTACGCCGAACGTTTTATAATCTGTACCATATCATTAATCATTTAAATCTATTTGGACGCGGCTATTTAACACAGGCCAACTCAATGGCAGAACAGGTATTAGCTGAAATCCGTTAAATTAATGCCAGCCAAACAACTAGCCGACTAGTAACCCCTCCCTACTACATGTAAAATTCGCCATCTGATTTATAACTGGCCAACACTTTGAAACACGAAATACAAACCTTGCTTACTCAGGCTACAACAAGCCTGAAAAACAACGGTGTTATACCTTCTGATTTTTCTCCAAATATACAGTTATCACGCACCAAAGATCGCTCACACGGTGATTTCGCCTGTAATTTGGCAATGATGTTGGCCAAGCCTGCCGGTAAAAACCCTCGCGAAATAGCACAGTTACTAATTGATGCATTGCCTAAGCATGAGCAAATAGACAAGGTTGAAATCGCCGGGCCGGGCTTTATTAATTTTTTTATCTCGCAAAGCAACACGCTGGCGATTATTAATACCATTAACACACAGGCCGAAACCTATGGCCTGAGTAATATTGGTGCAGGACGTAAAGTACAAATCGAATTTGTTTCCGCCAATCCAACGGGGCCTTTACACGTGGGTCACGGCCGTGGCGCTGCCTATGGTGCAACCGTTGCAACACTACTTACTGCTGTCGGGTTTTCGGTACACCGTGAATATTACGTCAATGATGCCGGTCGCCAGATGGATATTCTGGCCACCAGCCTGTGGCTACGTTACCTGGAACATTGCGGCGTTGAAATTATCTTCCCAAGTAATGGCTACAAGGGTGAGTACGTAAAAGAAATTGCTGAACAACTTTTTGCACAGCACGATAAAAATTTAATGCACCCGGCAAACGCGGTTTATGAAGGTATCTCTGCAGATGAACCCGCTGGTGGCGACAAAGAAAAACACATCGATGATTTAATAAATCGCGCTAAAACACTACTCGGCGATGATTCATACCTACAAGTTTTTGATTTGGGTTTAAACAACATTCTTGACGGAATTAAAGAAGACCTGAAAGCATTTGGCGTTGAATACGATGAATGGTTTTCTGAACGTAGCCTCGCGAATAAGGGATTAATAAAACAGGCCGTTGAACGTTTACAAAAAGCCGACTACGTTTACGAAAAAGATGGCGCACTGTGGTTTAAATCAACTGCATTTGGTGATGAGAAAGATCGCGTCGTGGTACGCGACAATGGACAAAGCACTTACTTTGCCTCCGACATCGCTTATCACATGGACAAAATGGAACGCGGTTTTGATCGCGTCATTGATATTTGGGGAGCCGACCATCACGGTTATATCCCTCGTGTTAAGGCGGCATTACAGGCACTCGGCGATGATGTAGATAAACTGGATGTTTTACTGGTTCAGTTTGCTATTTTATATCGTGGTGAAGAGAAGGTGCCGATGTCGACTCGCTCCGGTTCTTTTGTCACGTTGCGTGAATTATGCGAAGAGATTGGAACAGATGCTGCACGCTTCTTTTATGTACTGCGAAAATGTGAGCAGCACATGGATTTTGATTTAGAGCTGGCTAAGTCTCAAAGCAGTGATAATCCTGTTTATTATATTCAGTATGCACATGCACGAATTTGCAGTGTTTTCCGTCAACTGAGCGAAAAGAAAATCACGCATAACGCACAACAAGGTGCGGAAAATTTATCTTCATTAACTGAAGTACATGAAACGGACTTAATAAAATCACTTGCTAAATACCCTGAAATTATTGAGAAGGCCGCTTTGAATGAAGAGCCACATCAGGTAGCACATTACCTGCGTGAACTGGCTAATGAATTACACACTTATTATAATGCGCATCAATTTATTGTTGATGATGAAAAAATACGCAATGCACGATTAAACTTAATTTCAGCTACACGTCATGTTTTACACAATGGCCTTAAGCTACTGGGCGTAAGCGCACCAGAATCTATGTAGGCGACTGTTATGGCCTCATCATCTCGCGACTTAAAAGGTCGAAAAATGGCAACTAAAAAACCTGTACCCGGCTATGTCTGGATGTTCGCTGGCTTATTCATTGGGCTGTTTTTTGCTTTTTTAGTATATCTAAGTAAACAACCAGCTGATGATATTAGCTTTACTGAATCTGTTAAACAGGAACTTCAAAAAGCACGTGAACAGAAAAAAGATATTCCCCAACAAACAGATGTTGTGGAAAAAAATTCTGTGTCGAAAACATCAAATGAAAAACCTCGCTTTGAGTTTTATACCATTCTTTCAGAGTTAGAAGTATTTGTCCCTGAACCTGAAATTGAATCAAAAAACGAGGTTAAAACGATAAATTCCAGGAATAATGCTTTATCCGAAAATTCACCAGGTAAAAAATATCTATTACAAGCGGGTTCATTTAAAAACAACGCCGATGCCGAGCGCCTCAAGGCAACTCTTGGATTACTTGGCGTACAGTCATCTATAGAAAGCGTTTCTATAAACAATGACAGCTGGCACCGCGTACGAATTGGCCCTTTTAGTAACCCGGATCATCTGCGCGATACATTGAGCACGCTCAAACAAAACAATATACATGCTATGACGATGGAGTTAAAATAACATCGAGTTTTAAACCTGCGCAGACAGGTTGTGATGTCTTCATAGACACACTATACCCCCCAGTGAAATTTTATTTGGACAATTATAAATGTTAAAACTGTTTGATAATGCCTGGATGAGTAAATACAAGGACGAATGGAACAAAGATCCTTACTTAGCCAAACATCTCAAAAGCGTCGACTTTTCCTCTACTATTGGCTACGGCTTTCCCGATGAAGATAAACCTAGAGCATGCATCGTAATTAAAAATGGTTATGTTACTGAGGCAGGTAATTATCATGGCCAACAATTAAACTGGGATCTGCGCGCCAAAGAAACTCACTGGAAAGAATGGATTAAACGCGAAGTTGGATCAACTGGCTTAGGTCTGGCGTATACCACTGGAAAACTAAAATTTATTGAAGGCGATTATAAATCGATGATTAAAAACCCCACAATGTCATCACCTTTCATAAAAAGTTTTTCTGCCATGAGCAGAATTTAAAACCTAAATATTGTGTATAAAAGCCTAGAAAAAAACTTACCTTTATTAATCGATTCATTTTCTAATAGTGAATTACCTATAGAAAGCCGATGGAAGGCTGCATTAACTGATTTATTTCCAGCACATGATCTTATTTCAGCCGAACATCCTGTAGAAGAATGTCATCTCAACGAGCAAAAAAATACTCTCGTTATCCCGTCGATAAAAGTCCATAACGGGTATCAACTTAAAACCAAAAACAGCACACAACTTTTCTCTGAAAATGACATTGATCTTGTTGCTTCGCTGCTGCGCCTGGCCAAACAATTTATCAGTATTGAAGATGCTGTAGAACAGGGTGCTGCAGCAGAACGACAACGCATTGCGCGAGATTTGCACGATGATGTCGCAGCTCGTATGTTAACCCTCATTCATACGGTAAAGGATCAGCAAACCATTGACCTGACTCGCAGCATATTAAAGTCATTAAGAACCTCAATTTATACACTTGACAATAAATCATCAGTAACCATACTAGATGCAATAACAGACGCAAGATCTGAATTACAGGACAGGCTCAACCCTATCGGCATACAACTTTTATGGCAACAAAGCGAGCTACTGTCTGAACTGACCTTTACACCCAGGCAACATATTAATTTAAATCGTATGCTACATGAGGCAATTACAAACTCTATTCGACATGCCAATGCCCAGTACGTGGAAATAAATATCGAACTTGACCAGCAACAGCTTATCGCGAGATGCTGTGACAATGGCATAGGATTCGATATTGATAAATGCATTCCCGGAAAGGGCATTAATAACATTAAAACCAGAGTCCATGAAATTGGCGGAACAGCTAGTTGGTACACTGTTCAAAGCAAAGAATCGGGCGAAACCCAAGGAAGTTGTGTGGAAATTAGCTTTCCTCTAAAAAACACAAGCAAATAAATGATGCAAACTGTACTTGTACTAGAAGACCACCCCGAAACACGCGAATGGCTAACTGGCATTATTAAACAGGCTTTTGTCGAAGTTGAAACTTATGAAGCTTCCAGCCTCGCTCAAGCCAAGCAACATATTAAAGATCATAAATTTGATCTTGCTTTAATTGATCTAAATCTTCCTGATGGAAACGGTGTTGAAATAATTAGTGAACTCACAAAATCATCGCCTGACACCTACTGCGTAGTGGCCACAATTTTTGATGATGATAGCTACCTGTTTCCTGCACTAAAAGCCGGCGCACAAGGTTATCTGCTTAAAGAACAAACCAGCGCAGAATTTATTAATAGCCTGCAAGGTATCATTAAAGGCGAACCGCCAATTTCACCATCTATTGCACGCAAGATGATTAATCATTTTCATGACGTTGTTAAAGAATCGGACAATCCCGAATTATCTAAACGCGAAAAAGAAATACTCGGCGCCATTGCAAAAGGTTTAAGTCGCAATGAGGCTGCAGAAGTGCTTGGCATTACATCCAACACCGTTGCCAGCCATCTAAAAAGCGTTTATGGAAAGCTGAATGTATCCAACCGTGCACAGGCAACACTAGAAGCCCTGCGCCTTGGGCTAGTCACCCCATAAGCTGTATTTAAATACATTAGTTATTAAAAAGCCCTAATACGGGGCTTTTTAACTTGCGTTAAGATTAATCTAAATTTATAACTTCATCCTCAATACATGCTATTAAAGCAGAATATATAAGAAATAATTTTATTAACAAATACCTGCGACATTCATTATGAATAAAATAAATATTGGGCTGGCACTGGGCAGTGGTTCTTCGCGGGGATGGTCGCATATTGGCGTAATTAATGCCCTTGTTGAGCAAGGTATCGAGCCAGACATTATTTGTGGCACATCAATCGGCGCATTAGTCGGTGCTTCCTATTTATCGAATAATCTCTCTAAACTAGAACATTGGGTACGCTCATTAACAAAGTTTGAAACAGCTAAGTTTTTTGAAATCAACTCTTCTTTAAACGGCTTCGTTAACATACAACGATTACAGCAATTCTTTGATCAAAATGTTGCGCCGGACGACCTGTTAATAGAGGACCTTAATAAACAATTCGCGGCGGTAGCAACTGAATTAGAAACTGGCAGGGAAAAATGGCTAACAAAGGGCGCCGTATTAGATGCAGTTTTGGCATCCATTTCAATTCCGGGACTTTTCCCTGCCATTAAAAATAATAGCAGGTGGCTGGTCGATGGAGGCCTTGTTAATCCTGTACCTGTTTCAGTATGCCGTGCGCTCGGTGCGGATATCGTCATCGCCGTTAACTTAAACAATAACATTGTAGGGAAACATATACGCACACCCACTACATCTGTTAAAAAAAACACTGGTGTAGTTGATAAAATAACAGATCTTATAACAGAATACACAGCATCAATATTTCCCACTACGAAAGCCGAGGATCAGCCCCCCGGCCTGTTTGACGCCATTGCCACCTCGTTTAATATTACGCAAGACAGAATCACACGCAGCAGAATGGCCGGAGACCCACCGGATATTCTGCTTTCTCCCAATCTTGCTCACATTGGTTTACTTGAATTCCATCGTGCAGATGAGGCCATCAGCGAAGGCAGACGATGTGTTGAAAAGGCGCTTCCGGAGATTAAAAACACCTTAGGTATCAGCTAAAAAAAAATATAAACTCAAACAGCATTATATTTTCTTAATAATCTTCACCCAACCATGACTCTGCCGCCTCTCTTGTTTTAAAAACCCGAACGGGCTGATCAAGATGCTTAGCCAGAATAGTAAACAGCTTAAGCATGGGCTCTCCTAATTTATAATCAGAAACAAGCGCCACTTTTGCATTACCTCTTTTTTCATTTGAAATTTCACGCACTTTGATAATTTCTTTCTCAAGCGTAATGTCAATCACACTAAAATCCATTTTCAACAAATCCCACAAAGCATTGGCATTTGATGGAATGTCACTGGACTGCATTATCTCAGCCAAACATTGCTCATGCTGCTTAGCGGTTATTACACCTACTACATTTGCGAAGAGAATTTCTTTATCTTTATCGTACGTTATTGTTATTGGCATTCTTTAGCTCCCATGCAATCGCCATAACTCATTAGGGCTTAACTATTTTTATATTCTGCCCGTAATGAAAAAGTTTCTCCCGGCATAACTTCAATAACATCACTTACGGCGTTTGCCGTTTCTACGCACACAAAGCGTCGATAATCATCTGCTTTTAAATCTGCACTTTGTTCGCATAGCGCTTGCCATGGATTCCAGACAACCGCTGTTTTGTTATTTTCGGACTTTATTGTCACATCATGTGATGCTGTACTTTGCTTTAACAATAATTGCCCCGGCACATCCAGGTAGACACGGTCCACTTCACCATTAATCACGACATCACCCGCCTGAACTTTATTTTCATCACCGGTGTTACTTTTAGCTTTATCCAGATAGGCCTTTTTATCCAGACCTTCTACGCTAGCATCACCAATATCTTTCACAGAAAAATATGTATGCATCGCCTGTGTAATATTGAACGCTTGCTGACCTATATTTTTTGTTGTTAACTCAAACTTTAGTGCTTCTCCTACGATTACTGTTAGTGACAACTTAAAATCATAAGGAAACAACGATTTAGTTTTTTCGTCAGGCTCTATAATCATAACTACTTTCGTATCGCCATTAGATAGCTGCTCTGTTGACTCCAGCTGCCAAAGCGTATTTCGTGCAAAGCCATGTGCAGGGCGACCTTTACCTTCTGGGTCAGCGCCAAACCATGGCCAACATATAGGAACGCCGCCCTTAATGGCTTTGCCTGCTTCATAAAAGGCCTTATCGCTTAGAAACAATAGTTCCGCATTATCATCACGCATATAAGACAATACCTGGCCACCATATAATGAGATGACCGCAGAGGCGTGTTGATTATTAATATTTATAAAAGGAAAGTGACTGTGCTTTTCACTTATGTCGAGAATACCACTGAGTGAAAATTTTTCGTTAAGCTCTGATGTATTCATATTTTATTCTCGATTAAGTTATTTAATTTATTATTTAAAACTATCTATTCCAGCGTTTTGGGTCACTAATTATTTCTAATTCTTTTTTGATCCAGCCTTCTACCTGCTGCTTAACATCCGAAGGTTCCATACCTGATGCATTAAACGGCTGGCCAATAGAAACTGTAATGACACCGGGATACTTAATAAAACTATGCTTGGGCCAGAACTCACCGGCATTATGCGCAATTGGTAATACGGGATGCGTAATACGCGTGGCAAAAATAAACCCTCCCATTTTATACTTACTGTCCACGCCGGGAGAAATACGTGTGCCCTCAGGAAAAACAATCACCCAACGACCTTGATTGAGTTTTTCTTCACCTTGTTCAACAATTTGATCAACGGCCTTTTTACCCGCAGTTCTATCTATGGCAATAGGACTAATAATAGCCAGGCCCCAACCAAAAATTGGCACTCGCAAAAGTTCTTTTTTTAATACCCAAAGCTGGTTAGGTAAAAAATGCTGAAACGCCAGGGTTTCCCAGGTTGATTGATGATTAGATATAACCAGACTTGCCTCATCAGGGATATTTTCTTTACCTTTTATTTTGTAGCTTAAATTACAAAACCATTTTAAAAAATGCATATTCATTTTTGCCCAGCTGGAGGCAATGGCATAGCGCAGTTTGATAGATGCCCAAAAAAAGCACAACAAAACACCAACCACTACTACTACGCTGATAATATGCATCAGCCAAAAAATAGAAGACCTTAGATACAATTCAATCTTTGATGGCAAACGATAGTTACTCAAAAAATATCACCTATGATAAACGCGCATAGCAAAGCAGATTGCCTGGTATGGCATCTAATTTATGACTGTAATCGTGACAAATCAGCGGCCTTAATAAACAGGCCATGTAGCTGATTCAACAAGGCTATACGGTTATGTTTTAAGGCTTCATCATCTGCCATTACCATTACCTGATCAAAAAACGCATCAATTGGGTCGCGCAGACCAGCCAATTGCTTTAACGCCTCTGCATACTCACCCGCATCCAGCTGTGGTGTTACAACAGCTGATATGTTTTGCAGCTGTTCATACAATTGCTTTTCTGCAGCCTCTATTAATAAATCAACACGTACAAGATTAGGCATATCGCCTTCTACTTTACGTAATATATTTCCAATGCGTTTATTGGCAGCCGCCAGGCTTTCTGCCTCATCCATTTTTCTGAATTCATTCACCGCATGAATCCGCCTGTCAAAGTCTATTGGCCTTGTTGGCTTTAATACCTGTACCGCATCATAAACATCTACGGTTATCTTTTGACTCGTGTAATAAACTTTTAATCTATCAATCATAAAGCCAATGACCTCATCGATTGCTTGCTTACCATCTACTTTCTCAGCCAGGCCATCTGCTGCATGTGATAGCAAAACTTTTAGATCTAAATCTAATTTACATTCAATTAAAATACGTAGCGCACCCAGTGCCGCACGGCGCAATGCAAACGGATCTTTTTCACCCGTGGGCTTTTGACCAATCGAAAATATGCCTAATAAGGTATCCAGCTTATCTGCCAGTGATAATATCTGACCCGTTTTACCTTGTGGCAGTTTATCGCCTGCAAAACGTGGCATATACTGTTCATCTAATGCATCGGCTACTTCCTGTGCTTCGCCATCCTTGATTGCATAATATCGACCCATAATGCCCTGCAAATCCGTAAACTCGCAAACCATCTCTGTCATCAAGTCACACTTACACAGCAAACCAGCGCGTTTTGCATATTCGGCATTTTCACCTAACTCTTTCGCAATGGCCTCTGCTATTTTTGCAACGCGGCGAGATTTATCACCGACTGAACCCAGCTTTGTTTGAAACACAACTTTGTCTAATGATTCAATATGTGATTCTAGTTTTTTCTTACCATCCTGTTCCCAGAAGAATTTTGCATCACCCAGGCGCGGACGAATAACACGCTCATTACCCTCTTTAACTTTTTCTGGATTTTTGCTTTCAATATTACTGATGGTAATAAAGTGTGGCATTAATGTGTTGTTTGCATCAATTACAGGGAAATATTTTTGATGATCCTGCATAGAAGAAATTATACTTTCGGCAGGAACTTCTAAAAACTCTTTATCAAAATCGCCAGTCACGGCAACCGGCCATTCCACTAAACCATTTACTTCCAGTAACAGGCCTTCATCAATTAAAGCCTTACCACCTAATTTTTCTGCTGCTTGCTCTGCCTGTAATTTTATAGTTTGCATGCGCTCATCACGATCAACCATTACATAGCCGGGGGATTTTAAACGATGCACATAATCCTCTGGCGATTGCAGATTAATATTTTCTGGATGATGGAAACGATGACCACGTGATTCACGGCCCGATTTAACACCGAGAATTTCTGCATCTATAATATCGTGGCCAAATAACATCACTACCCAATGAACCGGGCGTACAAATTCTGCACTGCTATCACCCCAACGCATGCGTTTTGGGATAGGCAATTTAGCCAGCGACTGGTCAACCATTGCCGCGATAAGCTCAACCGTTGCCTTGCCTTTTTCCTGCGCGCGAAAAACCAGCCACTCGCCTTTATCAGTGCTCATGGTTTCTAGTTCAGAAACCTCTACACCACAGCCCCGTGCAAAACCTTGTGCGGCTTTACTGGCATTGCCATTTTCATCAAACGCCGCTTTTACTGCCGGGCCGCGTTTTTCAATATCTAAATCTGGTTGTGATTCACTCACGTCGTTTATTAATACCGCCAGGCGACGTGGTGATGCATAAATATTAACTTTAGCAAATTCTATATTGGCTTCTTTCAAATTACTTTCGATTCCCGCTGCAAACGCATCGCTTAATTTATTTAAGGCCTTTGGTGGTAATTCTTCTGTACCAATTTCAACTAAAAAGTCACGTGTGCTCATTATTTTGACTCCTTAGTTGCTGCTGCTTTTCCGATAGGAAATCCTAGCGCCTCTCGTGCATCGTAATAGGCTTGTGCAACGGCACGTGACAATGTGCGCACGCGTAAAATATAACGCTGACGCTCGGTTACCGATATGGCGTGCCGTGCATCCAGCAAATTAAATGTATGCGAGGCTTTTAATACCTGCTCGTATGCGGGCAATGCCAGGCTGGCTTCAATTAAACGCGCACTTTCTTTTTCACAGGTATCAAACCATGCGAATAGTGATTCTGTATCCGCCTGTTCAAAGTTGTAATGCGACTGCTCCACTTCGTTCTGATGAAACACATCACCGTAAGTTACGACGCCTTGCGGGCCTTTGGTCCATACCAGATCAAAAATACTTTTCTTGTTTTGAATGTACATGGCCAGACGCTCCAGCCCATAGGTGATTTCACCGGTGACGGGGCGACACTCTAGCCCACCGACTTGTTGAAAATAGGTGAACTGCGTTACCTCCATGCCATTTAGCCAAACTTCCCAGCCTAAACCCCAGGCACCTAAGGTGGGTGATTCCCAGTTATCTTCAACAAAACGAATATCGTGCTCTAGCGGATCAAAGCCTAATGCCTTTAATGAATCTAAATACAGCTCCTGAATATTTTCAGGGTTCGGCTTTAAGGCAACCTGAAATTGATAATAGTGCTGCAAACGATTGGGGTTTTCACCGAAGCGACCATCTGTTGGTCGGCGACATGGCTGCACATAGGCAGCGCGCCAGGGTTCTGGGCCGATTGAACGTAGAAAGGTTGCCGGGTGAAACGTCCCCGCACCAACCTCCATATCCAGCGGTTGAATGATTGCGCAGCCTTGCTTCGCCCAGTAATCCTGCAGAGCAGCAATTAAGCCCTGAAATGTTGATACATCGTATGCCATTTATAATTCTATCTTTGATTTTTATAAGCGGCTAAGTATACCGAATTCAGGGGCTTATGGCCTGTATGAAATAATGGATTTTTCAGTCAAAACACGCATATTCTGGCATCAGATGACCGATTACCGGATAATAGCGCCCTTAATCTTAGCCAAAGCTGTAACTTAACTTGACCAATATGCCTGATAAAACCGTCCCTTTACCTGAACTGGCCACATGGCTTGCCGATGAAAAACGCCCAGCCAACACACTAACACTTGAACAGTTATATGGTTTTTTGTTTGCAGTGTGCAGCACGCCTACAGAGCTCATCCACAGTGACTGGATGCCAGCCATTTTTGCCGACCAGTTACGCGATGTCACCCAGGCAGATGAATATTTAAACAGCATTATTAAGCTACAAAAATCTATACAGCAGGATATTAATGACTTTTTCATCGCCCTGCCAAATGCCTGCCAGCTAACTGAACCCTTTGAGGCGAATTTTGAAAGCAACGCCCTTCATCATTGGAGTCGCGGCTTTGAATTAGGCCTAACGCTGACTGAACATTTTTGGGATGACTGTAAAAACGAGGCGCAGCCGCAATCTTTTTGGGCCATGCTGAGCTTTTTTTCTAATCTACAAAATGCGCAAAACCTTAGCGCAAAATTTCAAAACGGTGCCATGCCGATTGAAATGGTTACCCGGCATATCTTTAGCGAATTCAGCAAGCTCATGCAAAATTATGCCGATCTGGCAAAGAAGCACCGGCAAGTGCGTAAAAGCAGCAAAATCAGCATTACCCATTCCAGCACGAAGAATTCTGCTGGCATACCTGTTATGAGTGATTCGCAGCCGGCAGCGGATTCTAACAAACTCATTCAGCAGGCCTGGGGCAGCCCAGACCCGGTAGAAAAGGTACAGCTCGCGCATTTGGTTCTTCAGGAAGACCCGGATAATATCAATGCACTAATGCTCCTCGCGCAATGGGAGGCCGCCGATTCAGGCGAGCGCCGAGACCTGCTAAAGCGTGCCGTTGAAGGTTGTGAACGCGTACTCGGCGAAGCATTTTTCACAAAGAATAGTGGGCGCTTCTGGCTGATTCGTGAAACGCGCACCTTTATGGAGGCACTCACCAATCTAGCCAGCGCCTATGCCCATCTTAAAGATTACAGCAACGCGATTGCCTGTTATGAACGCGGTATCATGCTTAACCCGGCAGACAACCAATTCAATCGATACCCCCTGAATAATTGCTACATCACCACTCGCCAGTTTGCCAAGGCCGCGATACTCGCCGAGCAATTTAAACACGATGAAGGCGCCTTCTTTTTATTCGACAAGGCCTTAATCACGTTTATTGAACAGGGCGATAGTACAGATAGCAAGGCACTGAAACAGCAGGCCCTGGCACACAATAAGTACGTGCCCAAACTACTTACCGGCAAAATCAAAATGCCTAAGCGCATGCCCGACAGGCTGGGCTCTGCCGATAAAGACGAAGCCGTACTATATGCTGCGCAAAACACCGAGCTATGGCGAAGCTTTCCGGGCTCCATTACCTGGTTGCTTAAAAAATAAAGCCCCACATATATAGGGTTTTCAGTTGGTCAGCTAAACAACAACTATTTGCGAATTCTGCTAAAATGCCCGGCTAATTTTTTTATTTTTATCAGGCCTTCCATGTCACAACAACGAAAAGCAGTCGCCCTTATTTCTGGCGGCCTTGATTCCCTTCTTGCCGCTAAAGTCATGCTTGAGCAGGGCATTCATGTGGAAGGCATTAACTTCTTCACTGGTTTTTGTGTGGAAGGCCATACACACGCCATTCGTAAACAGGACAAAGACAAGCCTAAGCGCAACAATGCATTGTGGTCTGCCGAACAACTGGGCATAAAACTACACATCATTGATGTGGTTGAAGAATACAAAAACGTATTAATTAATCCTAAACATGGTTACGGCAAAAACATGAACCCCTGCCTGGATTGCAAGGTATTTATGGTAAACAAAGCCAAACAATGGGCAGATGATAACGCTTTCGATTTTATTATTACCGGCGAAGTCGTTGGCCAGCGCCCCATGTCACAACGCAAAGAGACCATGCCAATTGTGTCACGTGAATCCGGCGCAGATGATCGATTGCTGCGCCCACTGTGTGCTAAAAATTTACCGCCTACCCTGCCTGAAACCGAAGGCTGGGTTAAGCGTGAAGAAATGTATGGATTTTCTGGGCGCAACCGTAAACCGCAAATGGCATTGGCCGCTGAATTTGGTTTTGAAGATTATGCAAAACCCGCTGGTGGTTGCTGCTTTTTAACGGATGAAAGCTACTCTGCAAAATTGGTCGACTTATGGGACGCTCGGAACACTCGCGAATATGAAATGGATGACATCATGTTACTAAAAGTCGGTCGCCATATTCGTCCCGCAGCGCACTACAAATTAATAGTCGGCCGTGAAGATGGCGAAAACAAATTTATGCAGGGCTATAAAAATAGCTTTATTTCATTTAAAACAATCGATATCCCGGGTCCGCTTACTTTATTAGATGGCGTAGCTACTGATGAAGATTTAAAAATAGCCGCGCAAATTACCGCACGTTTTTCTCAGGGTAAAAACGCTGAAAGCGTAACCATTGAAGTACGTCGAACAAATGGTGACACTGTTACACTTAAAGTTAAGCCGATGACGGCCGAAGAAGTAAAACCTGAGTGGTACGTTTAATGTCACACTACGAATTAGATGCGCGCCGCATGTTTTGCCCAATGCCGGTTATCCGCGCACAGGATAAAATCAAAGAATTACAGGTAGGCGATACTTTAGAAGTGGTTGCAACTGACCCCGGTGTCTTAAATGATATTCCTGCGTGGTCACGCATTAATGGGCATAAAGTTTTGGCAACACGCCAGGTAGATGATGAAGTATTTGTTTTAGTTGAAGTATGCGAAAGCAAATAGCTTATCAGGCATAGACTGGAACTGAGGCATAACCGTGCGCTGGCTTTCTGTACTGTACGGTTACTTCATATTTTCTCTCACTTACGTTCATATCATACCACTCAGAACATGCTGTCAAGGCATCCTTAATGGAAGAAAAGTAAGCTAGCACATGGCCTGTTTCTGTCATTAGAACGATCGTATTGTCGCTCCATTCACGAATATAAAATTTCATCTTTAAATCCTCTTTTGAAAATATCGTTGACGCAATTATCAATAGAAAATCCGACTATTAAGTTAACAAAATATGACAATTTGATTACATTAGCCTCAAACTTAGGTTTCAAGGTTGGTTTTATTTTGTTCTGTTCAGTGATGTTAGTCTTTTGTTGAAGTTTTAAGGTTCGCCTGCTGGCGCCTTACTTTTCTTACAGCAGCAGAAGAAAAGTAAGCAAAAGACTGCCGTTCCCAGTGCCTTGCCCTAATTAAAAAGCTAATTAGGGTTCCCGAAAATTCTCTAAGTGAATATTTAGTGTTAGTGAATCTGTTAGTTCAAAGCTTCGCTACCGGGTCGTGTCGATGCGCCGTCCTGGCTTATCAACACTTAAAATTACATCCCTGTAATTTTATCCCTACGTAGAAACAATTTTCGGCAAGTCACAGGGAAGTTTGTCGCAAGCCCATAAATCCCATAGGATTTTGTAGGGTGGAACAAGCAACGCGGTTCCACCAAGCTTCATAACAATGGTGGATCCACTTCGTTTGATCCACCCTACATCTATTGAAATCACTTTAGAACTTTGCTTTTCGAGAGCAGAAGAAATTAATTTCAGTCTGGCGACAATCCGACCTGTTGCTAGCTGAAAACTGTATAGCTAAAGGGGCAAATAAAATGAATGTGCGTGAGTTGCGATAAGCCCGGACGGCGCATCGAAACGACCCGGAAAAAGTTAAACGAACTAACAGATTAGTGACGCTGCGAAAGTTGAGACAAACAGTTTTCAGGAACCCTCATAGCTTTTTATGAGGGCTAGCAACAAAGGCGAGCGGGCTTTTTGCTTACTTTTTTGGCTGCAGCACTAAAATGCGTGGAGCATTTTAGAACATGCCCTGCATGGCCCGAAGGGTGAAAGCCAGGGATGGCTTTCATAAAAAAGTAAGGCGCCAGCAGGCGAACCTTAGACATTCAGCACAAGACTAATGTCACTGAACAAAATAGTGCACGACTATTGCCCTTAATAAACTTAACCACTAACCTCAACTTCTACTCTGCCACCAACACTACATTTCTTTTCTGCCAAACACCCAAAAACACAATACTCACCAGCACCACGCCCAACAACGGCAACACACTTACATTAACCATACGCCAGCCAAAATGGTGCTGCAAATACCCAGCCGATAAAGACGCCATTGCAACGGTAGTGAAAATAATAAAATCATTAACCGCCTGCACTTTAAATCGTTCTGCTGGATTGTAGGTATGTGTTAACAATGTTGTCGCACCAACAAACAAAAAATTCCAGCTGAGGCCTAACATTGCCAGAGCAATCCAGAAATGCAGTAAAGTTGTGCCATTTAAATTTACTAGCACGCATACAATACCCAATAATGCGCCGACGAACATTACTTTTAATTCACCTGCTTTTTGGATTAATGCGCCAGTAAAAAAAGATGGTAAAAACATAGCTAGCACATGCCACTGTATTACAAATGATGTTTCAGAAAAGTCATGCATATTGTGTTGCATTGCCAGTGGCGTTGCTGTCATTACAAAACTCATAACACCATAACCTAGCATCCCACAAATAACCGCAACAACCCACATGGGTTGTGATGCAATTTCTTTTAGCGACCTTTTTTCATCTGCAAATTTTTCATCCCGATGATCTGTAAGCTTTAAAAAGCTCAATCCAACAATCGCTAAAAAGTATAAGCCAAGTAATGAAGCATAACTACCAGCAAACGCGACATCACCTAAACTATCTCGGGTATAGTTGGCCAAGTTCGGTCCAATCACTGCTGCAAGAACGCCACCCACCAGAACATAGGAAATCGCCTTGCTTTTTAAATTTTCTCCTACTGCATCTGCCGCCGCAAAACGAAAATAATTTGCAAAGCCATTAAACATACCAATTAATGCAACACCAATAATAAATCCAACAAATTCACGGTGCATAATGGAGTAGGTTGAAATTAACGCGCCGCTAATCGCAAACAATGTTGAAACTAGAAAACCTGCTTTACGACCAATACGATTCATTAGCATAGCCGCTGGAATACTCGTAAGCATAACGGCAATAAACATCACCGCCAGAGGAAGAGTCGATAATGATTTATCTTCCGCCAACTCATAGCCAACCAGTGCAGACGATGCAATTAAGAGCGACGCACCGCTCATCGCCATCGCCTGACAAAAAGCTAGCACAGGTATATTTCTGGAAAATGCACTCATTTATTTTTACTTGAATATGAAATTATTTATTAACCATATTATCAACGCGGCCAATGGCACAACTGACAAAAGATTTTGCTTTAGCCTTAGCCGCCGCAATACCTTCCGCCGCACCGGATTCCGGGTAGCCCATTTTTAATAGTGCCGCGCTAAAATTATAAGCTGCATTTTCCGTTGCCTTAATAGTTACTACACCTTGCTCGACATCCACATCGACTGACTCTACCCGAGCATCAGACATAAGTTTTTTCGTAATACTACTCGCACAACCACCACATTTGATATTTTCTACTGCTATTTCAATTTTCATTTCAATCACCAACCTTTTATAAATAAGAAAATGATATTGCTGGCTTGCATGCAGCGCCTTAACACATGACAATATCAACTAATTTTTTAAGACATTACTTTACTCTCGTGAATATAGACAGCTTACAACGCAAAAAAGAAATGGATCAAGCCACCTGGTGGGGGGTTATTGTTAATCTACTACTTTCTATCGGTAAGCTGGTAGTTGGTTACATTGGCCACTCACAGGCATTAATTGCCGATGGCCTGCACTCACTCTCGGATCTTATTTCTGATGGCATGGTCCTTGTAGCCACTCACCACTCAAACACCGATGCAGATGAAGACCATCCCTATGGTCATGCACGCTATGAGACGGTCGCTACCATCACACTGGCTGTTTTATTGACCATCGTCGGCATTGGCATCGGTGTTGATGCAGTATATCGTTTGATGGATTCTGAAAGCCTTGCTATTCCCGCGATGATGACACTATGGGTTGCTGGCGCATCTGTTCTTAGTAAAGAAATACTCTTTCAATACACAATGAGAGTAGCGCGTCGAGTGAAGTCGAAAATGCTCGAAGCCAATGCATGGCATCATCGCTCCGACGCAATTTCTTCTATTATTGTAATGATAGGTATTGCAGGCGCTATATGGGGATACCCCATACTCGATTCCATTGCTGCCATTATTGTCGCCGTGATGATTGCTAAAATTGGCTGGGAGCTCGGCCATCAAAGCTTTCAGGAACTAGTCGATACCGGACTTGATACTGACACACTGGCGCAAATTGGCGATACCATTAGAGCCATTAACGGCGTAAATGAACTGCACATGCTGCGCTCGCGTCGTATGGGCAACAATGTTTTAGTTGATGTACATATTTTAGTTTCTCCTCGGCTGAGCGTTTCTGAGGGACACCAAATTTCAGAAGCCGTAGAAGCCGCCTTAACGCAAAACTTCGATGACATTAATGACGTCACGGTTCACATTGACCCAGAAGATGACGAGCACACTGAAAATAGTTGTAAACACCTACCCTTAAGAAATGAAGTCATGCTAGGCTTGCAGCAACATTGGGTAAAGATAGCCGAGACACAGGAATTGATGGACATTACCCTGCACTATCTGGACGGGGCGATAAATTTACAGCTTGTACTACCTCTGAAATTAATCCGACAAGACTCTGACTCTCAACGCATCCAACAACAAGTTGAAACCGCCAGTAAAAAACTGGGATGCATTGGCTCGGTTGAAATTTTGTACAAATAGCACCAGAATGGCGCAGACTTAAGTCGAATGTTCAATATTGGTGCAACCAATTACGGATTACCCCGTAATCACCTGCTGAATATGATTTAACTTATGGCATATTTCATGCAAAATATCGTCTGCGCCTTTTACAACAAATCTGCAAACCTGTCGCATTTAGGTCTTATAGTTTTGCCACTAGTTACTGTGGTAAATAAGGTTTAAATCCGACAAGTTTCAAATTTAAACAAATACTAATTTTGGAGACAACTCATGTCTGATATGACAGTTATTGACGTTTTACAAATGATAAAGGACAACGAAGTTAAGTTCGTTGACTTTCGCTTCACTGATCCTCGCGGCAAAGAACAGCATGTTTCTGTTCCTTCTCATACGGTTAACGAAAGCACGTTCGAAGAAGGCAAAATGTTCGATGGCTCTTCTATCGAAGGCTGGAAAGGCATTAATGAATCAGACATGATTATGATGCCTGATCCTTCTACAACATTCATGGACCCGTTCTGCGAAGAAGCAACCATGAATATCAGTTGCGACATCATCGAGCCTGCAACCATGCAAGGTTATGAACGCGACCCACGCTCTATTGCTAAGCGCGCTGAAGAATACTTAAAATCAACTGGCATTGCTGACACCGCTTACTTCGGTCCTGAAAACGAATTTTTCGTATTCGACTCTGTAACCTGGGAAAACTCAATGGGTTCAGTTAGCTACAAAATCGGTTCTGAAGAAGCAGAGTGGAGCAAGCATATTCAAACTGAATCTGGCAACCTGGGTCACCGCCCTGGCGTTAAAGGCGGTTACTTCCCGGTTCCTCCTGTTGATTCACTTCAGGACTTACGTTCTGCCATGTGTTTAGTAATGGAAGATATGGGTGTTGAGACTGAAGTTCATCACCACGAAGTTGCAACAGCTGGCCAATGTGAAATCGGTACTGTATTTAACACACTTGTTAAAAAAGCAGACGAAGTTCAGAAAACTAAATATGCTATTCATAATGTTGCTCACGCTTACGGCAAAACGGCAACATTTATGCCTAAGCCATTAGTGGGAGACAACGGTAACGGCATGCATGTGCATATGTCTTTAGCGAAAGATGGTACTAACCTGTTTACCGGTGATTTATACGGCGGCCTGTCTGAAACAGCTTTGTTCTATATCGGCGGCGTTATTAAACACGCAAAAGCCTTAAATGCTTTTGCTAATGCTTCGACTAACTCTTACAAGCGCTTAGTACCTGGCTTTGAAGCACCTGTTATGCTGGCTTACTCAGCACGTAACCGTTCTGCATCTATCCGTATTCCTTACGTAACCAACCCTAAGGGTCGTCGTATCGAGGTTCGTTTTGGTGACAACACGGCTAATCCATACCTTTGCTTCGCGGCATTTTTAATGGCCGGCCTTGATGGCATCCAAAACAAGATTCACCCTGGGGACGCCATGGATAAGAACCTGTATGACCTTCCTCCTGAAGAAGAAGCGTTGATCCCACAGGTTGCTCACTCTTTTGACCAGGCACTCGCTGCGCTGAATGAAGATCGTGAATTCCTGACTAAGAGCGGTGTATTTACAGATGATCAAATCGATGGTTACATCGATCTGAAAAATGAAGAAGTACAGCGTTTACGCCAGGCAACTCACCCTGTTGAATTCGACATGTACTACTCGCTATAACGTTTATTCGTTTGTCCCGTCCTGAAATACGTTGACGGTTAGTAACTAAGTCAGCTGCATATTGCAGCTGACTTTTTTATGCACTTCGTTTGGTGTTTGCATGCCCAAACTCAAGTGCGGCCTAAATCGATTATAAGCATCGATTGATTCTTGCACCAGTTCTTTTAAATCTTCAAATGTCTTGCATCGGTAAATTAAAAACTCCTGTTTTAGAATGCCATTCACGCGCTCAGCAAGCGCATTTTGATAGCAATCATAACCATCCGTCATAGAAGGTGTTATCTGGTGTTTATGCAGTGCATTCTGGTACAAAGCAGAACAATATTGTGAGCCTCGATCTGAGTGATGCAGCAAAGGTAGCTGGGTCTGTCTATTGGCTACCGCTCGCTCAAACGCTTTAACCACGTCACCAGCCTTCATTTCATAACTCAACTCATGTCCCATTATTTTGCGTGATGATGCGTCTGTCACGAGCGATAAATAATGTATGCCTTCATCACTTTCAACGTAGGTGATATCACTCACAAACACCTGTTCAGGCCGCTTTATATCAAGACCTTGTAATAAGTTAGGGTGTTTTTTCATCCAGTGTTTACTGTAAGTTGTTTTGGTATAGCTGCGTCTGGGCTTTATCAATAGTTTCTCCTCGCGCAGATAATCAAATAAACCATCACGTCCTATCTTAATACCCAGCGCCTCTAACTTGGGCTTAAGCAAAAAATAACACTTTCTAGTGCCAAGGCGAGGCAAGTATCGCCGTATATCGAGTACGAGTAATTTGATGGGATCTAACTCTTTTTTACGTTGTTGATCACGCGCATGCTGTTGATAAACAGCCTGTCTAGAAATCCCGAAGAGTCGACATGAAGCCGCCAGGCTTACTTTTTCTTTTTGCTGGAGGCTTCTAGCGCTTCGGGTAAAAGCTTTTTTCGTATGGTTCCTCCGACTTGTTCATCAATGATATCAACCATTTCATTTAGAACCAGGTTGCGAAGGCGCTCATCTTCAAGCTCGCGCTCTAGCCTTTTAATTTGTTGTGCAGGGGTTTCTTTTGCAGGGCTCATGGGTAACTCACTGGGCTTGGACCAGTCTAATTTACCATGTTTACGCAACCAAACTAAGACCGTACTTCTGCCTTGAATGCCATACGTGGATTGTGCTTGCTTATAGGTTATTTCACCCGATTCAATGCGCTCTATAATGCCTAATTTAAAGCCCAGAGTGTAATCTCGTTGAGTGCGTTTACGTGCTACAGGGTTATTCTTTTTCATCAATAAGTTCTCATAGTGACAACTTATTTCAGGACGGGACAGTTTTAGTATTAAAAAAGCCTCGCATTGCGGGGCTTTTTTTTGCCTTTATGCAGTCTAGATCAATACGTCATATATAAAATGAGCCGAATATTTTTACATGAACCAGCTCACTTCTCGCGCGTAAATATTTTGCACCTTAAGCAAAACCATCTACTATTGACTGTATGAAATCCTTGCTCACAAAACTGATCTTACTCATGCCTTTTATATTCTCTGCAAGCGTGCAGAGTGAAATGTATAAATGGGTAGATGATGAAGGCAACATCAATTATTCCGATAGGCCACCATTCAATAATGCCGATATACATGTGTCACCGGAGATAAATACGACGCCGGCGATTAAGGTCCCAGAGAAGCCACCACAAGCACCTGAAGAAAGCACTAAAGAAACGGTATACCAGTTTTTTAAAATAACCGCACCAGAACAAAATGCAACCATTCGAGACAATCAGGGAAATTTTGCAATAAGCCTTACCATTCAACCCGACCTCAACACCGCGCGAGGCGACTACATAACTGTGTTGCTTGACAATAAAATCGCACAGGACAATCTAACCAGCTTAAGCGCACAATTTAACAATGTTGATAGAGGGGCTCATCAGATTTCTGCCTTAATAAAAAATAAGCAGGGGAAAATGCTATTCAGCACAAAGAGCATCAGCATAAACATGCACCGCAAATCTGCGCTAAATCCTTCGTCTTCATTAAACCCATAAAATACGCACCACTTTAGTGCGGAAATGCCTTCGCAGCTGCTATACTTCTACCCTGCTCAAGCAGAAATCATGCCTGAGAATAAATTCGACTTCCACATCGCTTATGTAAGTATCTGTTTTTTATAGTATTTATTTCTTCTTTCACTAAATTGTTCACTTTGGTTCAATTATTGCTAATCAGCACCTTATGAGCGCAAATAAAAATCCGACACCGGCTTACCAGCAAAATATTTTAGACAACCTGAGCACAGCGATTGTTTTGCTTTCCAATGATATGCTCATTGAATATATCAATCCGGCCTGTGAAAATTTACTCCAGGTATCAAGCAGACAAGCCATCGGCTCACCGCTGGAAAAAGTAATACTCGTTGACGAAGCATTTAAAAACCGCCTGCTTAACGCAATCGTCGACCTTCAGCCGATTTCAGAATACGAATCGAGCATTATGTTGCCTGATGGGCGCAAACTGATGATTGATTATGTACTGACTCCATTGCAGCTTACGGACAGCAAAACTCAGCTCATGCTAGAAATATCTCATATGGATCGGCATATTCGTATAACCCGAGAAGAGAAACTGCTAACAGAACAAAATGCCACACGAAATTTAGTCCGCGGCATGGCACATGAAATTAAAAACCCATTGGGCGGACTACGTGGTGCTGCACAATTGCTAGAACGTGAATTACCTAGTGAAGAACTAAAAGAATATACACAAATTATTATTGGTGAAGCCGATCGATTGCAAGTACTTGTCGATAGCATGCTTGGGCCGAATAATGTTCCCAAAAAACGCAACGTCAATATTCATCAAATACTTGAGCACGTCCGGCAATTAATAACGGTGGAGCTTGGGTCGGAAGAACATATTCATTTTAAGCGTGATTACGACCCTAGCCTTCCAGATATTATGGCTGATTCAGACATGATGATTCAGGCGGTACTAAATATTACTCAAAATGCCGTACAGGCACTCGGCGGCAATGGCGAAATCACCTTAAAAACAAGGCCATTACGCCATTTCACCATCGGACACACGCATCATAAATTAGTCTTGCAAACCGATATTATAGATAACGGCCCAGGCATTCCTGAAGATATACAGGAACAAATTTTTTACCCAATGGTAACAGGCAGAGCCGAAGGTACGGGATTGGGGCTGTCTATTGCACAATCTTTAATTAATCAACACGACGGCCTTATTAAAGTAAGCAGCCACCCAGGGGAAACAATTTTTACAATTTACTTGCCCCTATCAACAAACACGGAGAAGACTAATGGCTGAACACCATATCTGGGTAATAGATGATGATCCATCCATTCGATGGGTGCTAGAAAAGGCCTTAAAGAGTGCAGGATTACGAGTGAGTAGCTTTGAAACTGCAGATGCGGCACTCGAATATCTGCAACGTTCACAGCCTGACGCCATCATCACCGATATTCGTATGCCAGGCATGGACGGATTAGATTTTCTCGACATTGTAAAACAAAAGTACCCTGAAATTCCGGCCATTATTATGACCGCTCACTCAGATTTAGACAGTGCCGTATCGGCATATCAGGGCGGTGCATTCGAGTATTTACCCAAACCATTTGATATTGATGAAGCCGTTGAGCTCGCCATTCGCGCATGTAAGAAAAGCGAAGAATATGCTGAAAAGCATGGCGACAATAATAAAATGGATACACCCGACATTATTGGTGAAGCACCTGCCATGCAGGAGGTGTTTCGCGCAATTGGCCGATTATCTAAATCCAATATCACGGTTTTAATTAACGGCGAATCCGGCACCGGTAAAGAGCTTGTCGCCAGCGCACTGCACAAACACAGTCCGCGCGCGAACCAGCCTTTTATAGCCATTAATACCGCCGCCATTCCCAAAGATTTATTAGAGTCTGAACTATTTGGTCACGAACGTGGCGCATTTACCGGCGCTACCGCACAACGCCGCGGACGTTTTGAACAGGCCGATGGTGGCACGCTGTTTCTTGATGAAATTGGTGATATGCCATCCGATTTACAAACTCGCCTACTGCGTGTTTTAGCCGATGGACAATTTTATCGTGTTGGCGGGCATACGCCTATAAAGGCAAATGTGCGCATCATCACCGCAACGCATCAGGATTTAGAGCAACGTGTTAAACAAGGTCTGTTCCGTGAAGATTTATTTCATCGCCTCAATGTTATTCGCATACACATACCACCACTGCGTGAACGCAAGGAAGATATTCCTGCATTATTGCAATTATTTTTATCGCAGGCAGCAGAAGAGATTCAGGTAGAAGCCAAGGTATTGCTACCCGATGTCGAGGCCTATCTCTCTAGCCTGGATTGGCAGGGTAATGTTCGCCAGCTGGAAAATAGTTGTCGCTGGATTACTGTCATGGCATCGGGTCGCGAAATACATATGTCGGACTTACCGCCCGAGCTTTTACCCGAAAGTATTAGCCCTACAGAAACACCCGCCAAAAACTGGGAAGATGGCCTACAAAACTGGGTTGAAACCCAGTTAATGATGGGCAAGGAAGATATTTTAGATGAAGCACTTCCCAAGTTTGAACGTATTTTAATTAATGCCGCATTAGCTAAAACCAACGGCAAGCGACAGGAGGCGGCAAAATTACTTGGCTGGGGACGCAATACACTAACGCGGAAGATCAAAGAACTCGATATGGAGTAAATATTTACGCTTTACTCGCGCACAAAAAAGACCTGCATTTGCAGGCCTTTTTCACTCTTCAGCTTGAAACTTATTTAAAGCTGCTTACAAATAGTCAAGTTAGTTGCTGTTTGAACATAGGCAGCATTCGAGCGAAGTTCGCCGGTATTATAAATACCATCATCCAGCTGTCGATCTAAAATCTCACCAATTTTTCCTGACATTGAATTCATACAAATTGACGTACTAGACAAACCATTACCACCATCCCGAACAATAATTTCACCACCAAAGGCGTGAATGGGATTACTTATGCCCGTGCCAGCCACTAAACCAGAGGCACGTAAATGAGACCATACATTTGGCCGCTCGGCAGCTTGAATAACGCCATCGCCATTACCATCAGTTAATCCCCAACGACCGGCTGCATTTGGATCATCACCTGGAAGCGCACTATAACGATCCAGATACGAGTAAACCGCAGCAGCAACGCCATTATAGTCATTCGATGTACGCTTAATTTTAGAGTTAGTAATCATCTCCTGACCTTTAAGCACACCGCCCAAAAGTAAACCAATGATAACCAATACAATCGCTATTTCGATTAGCGTAAAGCCAGCCTGTCTTTTCATAACTCAATCTCCAGTGGGAATTATTTTATTAATCAATCTCTGACAACAGATAAAGCATAGTCCATACCAAAACCATTTACCATATGGAATACAATGACTTATGAAAACAATATTACTTTTTAGATTAAATTATGTTGAAATTTCAACAGATTAAAGCTAGCTTGTGTTGAGATTTCAACAAATGACAGTTAATCAACACTTATGCCTTACCTTCGTCTACTTAAAAATATAAATCTCATTTCAAAGTTTGAATTCAGCAACTTAGGCTTAATGCTCCTGCTTCTGCTTTTGGCATTACAATCAGGCACAAATAATTATTTAATCTCATCATTATTGATTGCGCACATAGGTTTCTTTTTATTATGGCAACCGGCACTAAATGCATCGCAAAAAATACATATAAAAACATTTTTACCCATACTGTTTATTAGCGCGGCACTGTACTGGATACTCGGTGACTGGTTTATTGCTTTATGGATAATCTTATTAACAGGCCTCACCAGCGGTAGCGCACTCGTTAACGGCGTACAACGTTCATTTTATGCATTGGCCGCTGTTATTTTATTTTTACAATTAAGTCTAATGCTCACGCCTCGTCTATTTAATCTTGATGTATTAGATCCGGCTATCGATAAGTATGTTTTTTACTCTATTTTTACTGCATGTCTATTTATTATATTTTGGCCTAATAAAAAAAATCGCAGTGTGAAAATTGATTACTTACATAGTTTGCTTATTAGTTTCGGGCTATTTAGTTTTTATATCACCAGCATACTGATTAGTTTTACATCGCATATTTACTATTTACAGTCGTTATTAATTACCGCCTTGTCTATCGGCTCTATTTTATTATTACTGAGTATCATATGGTTACCACGATATGGAATTTCTGGCATTGGTCAAATATGGGAACAACATATTCTGAACATCGGAAACCCATTTGAAAACTGGGTGAAACAAACTGCATTATTGGGAAAAAATAAAAAAATAACGCCTGAATTATTTTTACAAAATAGTATTGAACATTTATTAACGCTTTCATGGGTAAGCGGAATACACTGGAAAGACAATGAGCATACCGCATTATATGGTGACACCAGTAAGCACTACACAGTATTCGAAGAAAATGATATTAAAATGACCTTGTATAGCCATACGCCTATGGGTTCGGCATTAAAAATACATGCACAATTGCTCATGCATTTAATGAGTTATTTTTATACTTCTAAATTACGTGAAATTACACTTAAAAATCAAACGCATTTAAAAGCAGTTTATGAAACAGGATCGAAACTCACTCACGATATAAAAAACATTCTACAGGCACTGCAGGCATTAACTGGGGTTGTTCAAGCATCAGAAAAACCTGAGGATAGCTACCAACTTATTAGCAAGCAGTTACCGCTACTCACTCAGCGACTACAAAACACACTAAATAAACTACAAACTAAAACAGATACCGGACGCAGCATAAAGAATATAGATGGTTGGTGGAAGGAATTACAAAGCAGATATCATGGCAGAGACATAAATTTTATTGGCGATACCGATGAAAATGTAAACATTGATACGGATGTATTTGATAGTGTAGTTGAAAACCTACTGGAAAATGCTCGAAATAAACGCCGCATTAAACCCGATACAAAAATAACGACTCATTTGGAATTATTAAATGGGCAACCCATTATTAGTGTTTCTGATAATGGAGATCCAGTACCGACATCAAAAGTGGATAAGTTATTTAAACAAATACTACCTTCAAAAGACGGTTATGGAATTGGTTTATACCAATCAGCTCAACTCGTTGAACGCAATGGTTATAAATTAGAACTTACTCATAATGAACCGGGAAATATTTGCTTCAGAGTTTCATCCGCTAACTAGGCAAGAATATCAGGAATCAACTGATTTTCTATTTTAACAATCAATTCCTTCAACCTTAGCTTACGTTTTTTTAATCGCTGCAACTGCATCTGCTCCATTCCACCTGCCATCTGTAAGCGGTGTATAACATCGTCCAGATCACGGTGCTCCAGGCTTAGCTCATCCAGTTTTTCACGTAACATAGTTTGATCTATTTCTGACATGATTAACCTGCTTTATATAGTGAACTAAATACAATTGGCCTATTATAGCCACCTTTATGGATAGCGTTCAATGGAGTTTAGCTAATCAAATGTGAATGGGCTATTTATTTAAAACACGTATCCCTGTGAACTAGCGCATAGGCTATAAGGCGAATTTAAATTTTCTGCTAAAACCCTGCGTTCAGGTGTTAATGCTATTGTCACAAGCGAAACAAAATACTGGAGTTGTAATCACTCTTTTTTAAAATTGAGGCAAACGGAATTGATGCAGTATCTTAAACCAGTCGGCATAGGCCCATCTTCAAAGACATGCCCCAGATGTGCATCACATTTGGCGCAACGCACCTCAGTGCGCACCATACCATGTGCTGTATCTTTAATTTCAGTAATGCACTGCATATTTACTGGCTGCCAAAAGCTCGGCCAGCCACTGCCTGAATCGTATTTTTCTTGTGAGGAAAATAGTGGCTCATTACAACAAATGCAATGATAAATACCAGAATCTTTATTTTCATTATAAGCACCACTAAACGGCGCCTCTGTTCCATGCTGTCGTGTCACTTTATAAGTTACATCATCCAGTGTTTCTTTCCATTCTTCTTCTGTTTTGCTAATTTTTTTCATTATTATGTTCAATACATTTATTATATAGGTCTTAAATCGTGTACTGATCTAAACACCTCTAGTATTAAGTTAACAGTTTTTAATTAATTTATACTTTAACACTGCTGCCAGGGGAGCCCTCTAAAGCGCCATCCACCGACTGAGCTACGGTGATGATCATTGTCCCGATCACCTTCAAAACCTTCATCAACATGACATACGTTATGAAAACCAGCCTCAAGTAAAACATTACCTGCATCAACTGATCGCTTACCACTACGGCATATTAGAATAATCGGCGGTGTGCTCTCGCCTTGATCGCATACGCCACCCAGCATTAACTGGCGCACTTCTTTTACAAAATCAGGGTTCACTTCCCAATCAGGCTCATCAATCCAGGGAACATGAAGCGCACCTGTTGGATGGCCTACAAATAAAAACTCCATATTAGATCGAATATCTATAAGCAGCGCACTGGGTATGCTCTGCAAAATATCATATGCTTCCCGGGGGGAAAGATGGCTTAGTTGATCATGCTTTAAATTTGACACGAGCTTTTTACTCTTCCTTTTTAATATTTCTCATTGCTTGAAAAACTTCTTTAAACACATTTACCCATTTTTCACTAAACTGCTCGCCGGAGTGCTTACCTAACTCAATTGCAGCACGTAATAATGGCCGTTTTAATAGCGTTACATGCGCTCTTTCATGGGACCTGGCATCCACCATATCCACAATAGCTATAATCTTTGCCCCCTCACAAATTTCTGCCTCATTTAATCCATTGGGGTAACCCTTACCATCAACTTGCTCATGATGCTGTAACACCATTAACGATGCTTCATGCCAGTTATTCATATAACGCATTAACTCATAACCAATTACCGTATGCTGTTGAACCTGGTTTCGCTGCTCTTTGGTTAATGTTACCTGGCTATTAATTAGTTCCAGTGGCAGTAAAGCCATACCGGCATCATGCATATAAATAGCTGCAGCCAACTGATTGGGATCAACTGGCCGTCCCGCCTGATCATTCATTTTTAGTGCCAGGCGTAGCATGCGATGAACTCGTCCACGCCAGTAATTTGCCCTGCCCTCTAATGGCTCTGATAGTGCACGAAAGAAAATAAAATCATCACTTTCCTCCACACCATATGCTGCTAGTTCTTCTTCATCTGGCACATCTTTTGAAAATAAATTAATAAGTGAATCGCTGTTAGTTATTGAGGTTTCAATAATCTCCATACTGGGGTCAAGCAACAGTAATGCGTCTTTAATAACACCGTTTCGGCTCAGCTCATCCGCTGTACTAACAGCATCAATGCCTTCACATATTTTAGGAAAACGCGTCATCAATACGCAACGCTCATCATCGCCATCAATGATTTTTTCTACCACCGTTTTAATATCATCAACACCCAGTAAAATCAGGTCGCTGAGAACGGTTTCAAAATATAGATGCTTATCACGCACGGCTTGCAATAAATTACTCAGACTTTGTGTTAATGGCTGCATACTATCTAAGCCAATACCAGGCAATGCTTGCTGAATTACGAGTAGCCCCTGTTGGAGCTCTTTTAGCTGATCATCATCTTCAGGCGACAACTCCAACATGAGTAAGGCTTGCTCAATTTGTTGTGCTGCAGATGAATAGCTAACAAAAAAACCGGATAATGCACTAGCACCTATGTCCTCGGCTCGATTGTTAGTATTTGAGTCTGTCATTTACTTCCCCCCTAAGCTGTGGAGAAACCCACTGGGAATACTTTAAATTATAGGTAATTACATTTTTAGCTCCCGAGTAATCTGACTAACGGGGCATTTCCTGAGTCAAAAGCTCCAATTCTTCACTCTTTAGCAACCAGTTTTCTTCAACATCGGATAGTTCTACACTCAACTCGGCACGATGCTTTGAGTGATTTTCCATTTGCGTGCGATTTTCTGCTCGATACATCGCTGGTTCAGCCAGCGTAGATTCTATTTCATCTATCTGTTGCTGTAGCTCCTGCATTCTCTTTTCAAGCTGCTGAACCTGTTTTTTCATTGGCTGTAACAGTTTTCGCTGCTCTGCCTGCTGCTGCCGAATCTCTTTCTTATTCAGCGAACGATCAGTATCTTCATCCGCTGCTTCTATAGCATTATCTACTTTAGGCTGCATTAACCAGTTTCTGTAGGCATCAAGGTCATCATTAAAAGGTGATATTTTACCGCCATCGACCAACAAAAACTGATCTGTTACCGAGCGCAATAAATGACGATCGTGCGAAACCAGCACCATCGCCCCTTCATATGATTGTAACGCCATTGAAAGCGCATGGCGCATGTCAAGATCCAGATGATTGGTCGGCTCATCTAGCAACAACAAATTCGGTTTGCCATAAATAACAAGAGCTAAAACCAGGCGTGCCTTTTCACCACCAGAAAATGGTGCAATGGGCTCAAGCACTTTGTCTCCATGAAAATTATAACCGCCAAGATATGTACGAATTTGTTGTTCTGTTAGCTTCGGGTCCAGCCTCTGCATGTGAAGTATTGCACTTGCTTCTGGATCCAGCTGTTCTAATTGATGCTGCGCAAAGTAGCCAATATTTAATTCTGACGACTGTTCAAAGTCACCTTTTTGCGGCGTAAGTTCACCGGCTAATAACTTTATTAACGTCGACTTACCTGCGCCATTGTGTCCAAGCAATGCTATTCGGTCACCTGGTAATAAGCTCATGCTTGCCGAATTCAATATTTGCAGATCACCATAACCGATACTCACTCCATCCAGGCGCATCAATGGGTGGGGCAATTTTTCTGGTTTATAAAATTGGAAATGAAATGGCGAATCAATGTGTGCTGCAGAGATAAGCTCCATGCGCTCCAATGCCTTTACACGGCCTTGCGCCTGTTTAGCTTTGCTCGCCTTAGCTTTAAAGCGGCGGATAAAACTTTCTATATGCTCAACTTCACGCTGCTGCTTTTCATATTGTGACTGTTGTAATGCCAGTTGTTCTGCACGTATTTTTTCAAACGCACTGTAGTTACCCGTATACATTTTCACTTTTTGTTGTTCTATATGAACAATATGCGTTGTGACTTTATCGAGAAAATCACGATCATGAGAAATAAGTAATAAGGTTCCCGGGTAACTTAATAACCACTGTTCCAACCAGATGACGGCATCTAAATCGAGATGATTAGTTGGCTCATCTAATAATAATAAATCTGAACGACACATCAAAGCTTGCGCAAGATTCAAACGCATTCGCCAACCACCAGAAAAACTATTCACTGGGTTGTTGATTTGTTCTGCCTTGAAACCAAGACCTAGCATTAATTTACCGGCACGTGAATCAGCGGTATACGCATCGATCTCTTCTAGCAGACTATGGCATTCGGCTTGTACCAGGCCATTATCTTCAAGCTCTGCGCTAGCAAGTCTGGCCTGCGTTTTTCTTAAATCTGTATCACCATCTAACACATAATCAATAGCACTTCGTTCAACTGCGGGCGTTTCCTGTGCAACGTGTGCGATAACTGTATCGGGCGGCAAACTAAAGTCGCCGGCGTCGCTATGTATCTGTTTAAGTATTAACGCAAATAAGCTGGATTTACCACAACCATTCGACCCCGTCACACCAACACTATAACCACGATGAATAGTGAAACTGGCATCTTCAAATAAAACTCGAGGGCCGCGACGAATAGCTAGTTTATTAAATTCAAGCATAGTATTTTTACTTAACGCTTGAAGGCTTGAGCTAATGCATCAGCCATTGCCGAGTTTCCGACACTGCCTTGTGACTTATTTTTTTGCGCGGCCTTATTAGGCTGTTTTTTAGTATCTCGTTTAATATTTTTTTCTACATCACGACTATCATCATCTAAACGCATACTTAAACCTATGCGTTTACGCTGTACGTCTACTTCCATGACTTTTACTTTTACAACATCGCCTGCTTTAACCACTTCACGAGGATCTTTTATAAATGTATTAGACAGTGCAGAAATATGTACCAGCCCATCCTGATGGACGCCTACATCAATAAAGGCTCCAAAATTAGTGACATTAGTCACCACGCCTTCTAAAACCATATCCACCCTTAAATCTTTTATTTCTTCAACGCCATCCTTGAATTCTGCTGTTTTAAATTCTGGCCGGGGATCACGACCCGGCTTTTCAAGTTCGCTGATAATATCTTGCACAGTTGGCAGACCAAATTTTTCATCTACATAATCATTGGCACTTACCGTTTTCAAAAAATACGTATCACCCATCAGCGCCTTAATAGATTTTCCCGATTGTTGAATTATTTTCTCAACTAACGGATAAGCCTCAGGATGAACTGCTGAACCATCCAATGGATTATCACCACCAGAGACACGTAAAAAACCCGCCGCTTGTTCATATGCTTTCGGACCTAAACGAGGAACACTTAATAACTGTTTGCGATTTTCATAAGCACCGTGTTCATCGCGATATTGTACGATGTTTTCTGCCATGGCTTGTGACAAACCGGACACTTGTGTAAGTAATGGAACCGATGCCATATTTACATCTACACCAACAGCGTTTACACAGTCTTCTACAACGGTATCTAATTGACGTGCCAATTTAGTTTGACTTACATCATGTTGATACTGTCCGACACCAATTGCTTTCGGTTCAATTTTCACCAATTCGGCCAACGGATCTTGTAAGCGTCGAGCAATCGATACTGCGCCACGAATGGTTACATCTAAATCAGGAAATTCTTTTGAGGCCAACTCAGAGGCAGAGTAAACAGATGCGCCTGCTTCAGAAACAACTAATGAGGTTAAGTTTAATTCTGGATACTTGCTAATTACTTCTTTCGCAAGCTTATCCGTTTCACGTGAAGCCGTACCATTACCAATACTTATTAAACTGGCATTATGTTTTTTAGCCAGCGCTGCAATAATGGAAATTGATTGATCCCATTGTCTTTTTGGCACATGGGGATATATAGTTGCGAAATCTACTAATTTTCCTGTTTCATTTACCACCGCCACTTTAACGCCTGTACGTAAACCCGGATCTAATCCAATGGTTGTTTTGGGGCCGGCAGGTGCCGCCAATAACAAATCATTTAAGTTAGATGCAAAAACATTTATCGCCTCTTCTTCTGCCGCTTCTTTCAGTTTCATTTTTAATTCAACATCAAGGTGGCTAAAAATTTTTATTTTCCATGCCCAACGCACTGTGTCTTTCAACCATTTATCGGCCGCTCTTTGTTGATATTTTAAGTCATAAAAACTTGATATCATTGCTTCGCATGGGTGCGTTTCTAACTCGTCTTCATTGGGTACTTTTAAATTCATCTGCAAGATAGATTCATTTCGCCCACGGAATAATGCAAGTGCGCGATGCGATGGAATTTTAATTACCGCTTCCTGATATTCAAAATAGTCAGCGAATTTTTCTCCCTCGACTTCTTTTCCTGGCATCACAGATGATTCTATAATCCCATTATTCCACAAATATTCACGCAGGTTCTGTAGCAAATCCGCCTCTTCCGCAAAACGCTCCATGAGTATTTGTCGTGCGCCATCTAATGCGGCTTTTATATCAGCAACGTTTTTATCATTATCTATATATTGTTCGGCTTCTTTTTCTGGTAGAAAATCAGGATTTTCAAACAGCGCAATGGCCAATGGCTCCAGGCCTGATTCACGTGCAATTTGCGCCTTGGTACGACGCTTCACTTTATAGGGGAGGTATAAATCTTCGAGACGGTTTTTAGTATCTGCCTGTAGAATAGAGGCTTTTAATTCTGGAGTTAGCTTTTCTTGTTCATCAATGCTTTTTAAAATCGTATCTCTACGATCATCCAACTCGCGTAAATAGCGCAAGCGATCTTCTAACTGACGTAATTCAGAGTCATCCAGTCCGCCGGTGACTTCTTTTCGATAACGAGAAATAAAGGGTACGGTTGAGCCTTCATCAAGCAATCCAATGGCGGCAATAACCTGTTTTTCTTGTACGGATAATTCTTCGGCAATACGCTGAGAGATAGACAACATGAATCAACAAACCTTGGTATATAACAAAGGAGTATTGTACCTAAAGCGCGCCAGGTTCTCCTTAAAAATCGGTTTGTTTTTGTCTAATAGACAAACTATTAAGAGTATTCGCTTTTATGAAATGATTTAATCATATAAGCGTTTTTTAAGATGCAGTAAAACCTTACTCAAGCCAAGCTTTAAACGACTGTCTGCCGCAGCCATCAATGGCAGGATTTTGCGCATTGCTGCCGCCAGTTGCTCATTATTAATGTCAGAACACTGATTGGTCATCCATTTAAGTAATTCATCAAGATTAATGTCTTCTTCATTATATGAATTTTTTCCTTCAATGCTTTGACCTATTTCTTTTCCTGTTTGATAGCAAATAATTTTCCCGCCACCCTCACCTATTGCAATTTTTAATGCACTTTCAGCCTGCTTTAATAAATCCTCTGTTTGAATTTCATTATCCAGTGCTGTTGAGGTAATGCCTGAGGAAAATTGAATCTTAAATTCTTCACTGCCCAGCTTTAACTTTAAGCGAGAAACACGCTTGCAAATACGACTAACGACCACTTCAGCACCCTGCAAATCGGACGAAGGTAACAATAGCGCAAACTTTGCCACGCCTAACCTTGCCGCAATATCTTCTGTTCTTTTGCCTTCATTAATTAATGAAGCTACTTTAGCTAGTATTTGCCCCGCAATCGCCTTTCCATGCTTTGCAAGTATTTCCGAGAAACGCTCAATATCGAAATATATGATGCTCAACTCTGTACAGTGACGCTTAGCGTAAGCGACTACTTGATCAGTTTGCTGCCTAAATGATGATTCTACACAAAGGCCTGTTAGCTTATCTAGCGACACACGTTTTTCTAATGACTGGACTTCATTTCTATAGTTAATATGTGCGGATGCACGAGACTTTAGTGATACCGCATCAAATGGCTTGGTAATGAAATCTGTAGCACCCAGAGCCAGCACTTTCTCTTTAGTGCCATCGGACTCTTCAGCACCGGTAATAATAATAACCGGCATTTTTGCCAATGCTTCGTCATCTGCATTACGAATGGTTTCCAGTAACTGAAAGCCATCCATATTAGGCATGCCCAGGTCACTGAACACGGCGGATATTTTGCTGTTTTTCTGTAGCACGCGCCAGGCATCTGCACCATCTTCTGCTTCAACAATATCATAATCATTTTGTAGAATTTTGACCGCAGCACGACGAATCACCCGTGAGTCATCGACTATTAATATCTGGTTTTCACTTTTATTTTCCGACACTGATACCTACACCTGTACGCTATTCAAACGACTGTTTTCCCACGAATACTAATAGTTTTATTTTATACGAGTTTAGACTATTAAAAACAAAACGTTAGCGCCCTATATTCAACTAGGCCAGAAACAAAAACGCCACCTCTATAAACCAGAGGTGGCGTAATTTACAGCGCTGTAAAAAAATTTAACTAGCTTTTAGGCCCACGAGATAAACGCTTACGCTCGTTTTCTGTTAGATATTTTTTACGGCAACGAATAAAGTTAGGCGTTACTTCTACCAACTCATCATCATCGATGAATTCCAGCGCCTGCTCTAGCGTTAATGTGATTGGCTTAACCAGCGTTAATGCCTCATCAGTACCTGACGCACGTACGTTAGTTAGCTGCTTACCTTTAATGCAGTTAACTACCAGGTCGTTCTCACGCGCATGTATACCAACAATCATGCCTTCGTATACTTCTTCACCGTGTGAAACAAACATTTTTCCACGTTCCTGCAAGTTAAAGATCGAGAAACTCACAGCCTTACCCGGACCGTTTGCAATCATTACACCTTTACTACGCTGACCAATTACCACATCAAGCTTAGGGCCGTAGCTATCAAAGTTACTGTACAACAAGCCATTACCGGCTGTAGCCGTTAAGAACTCAGTACGGAAACCAATTAGGCCACGTGTAGGAATAATGTAATCCAGTCGAACACGGCCGCGTCCGTCCGGCACCATATCTTTCAGCTCGCCTTTACGGATACCCAGTTTTTCCATGACAGAGCCCTGAGAATCGTCAGGTATATCTACTGTTAAGCTCTCATACGGCTCACACATTTTGCCGTCGATTTCTTTAATAACAACTTCTGGGCGACCGACACAAAGCTCAAAACCTTCACGACGCATTGATTCAATCAATACCGACAAGTGCAACTCACCACGACCTGATACGCGGAATTTATCACCGGTTTCACCCGGCTCAACGCGCAAGGCTACGTTATGAATAAGCTCCTGGTCTAAACGATCTGAAATATTACGCGACGTAACATACTTACCATCTTGACCAGATAATGGGCCGTTATTGACCTGGAACATCATGCTCAAGGTTGGCTCATCTACCGACAATGGCGGCATAGCTACTACGTTTTCAGGGTCACACAGGGTGTCTGAAATACCGAGCTTATCGATACCACTGAAACAAATAATGTCACCGGCCTGAGCGGTTTCAACCTCTACACGCTCTAAACCGTGGAAGCCAAGAATTTGCTGCATTCTAACGCTATTACGAATTTTTCCTTCGTGATCAATCAAAGACAGTTGCTGTCCACGCTTAATTTTACCTTGCTTGATACGACCTATACCAATTACACCTACATATGAGTTGTAATCTAGTGAACTCACCTGCATTTGGAAAGGCGCATCTACATCAACGTCTGGCGCTGGTACAAACTCTAGAACCGCGTCCAGTAAAGGAATCATATCGCCTTCACGAATTGTGTCTTCCAGGCCTGCATAACCGCCAATGCCTGACGCATAAATAACCGGGAAGTCTAATTGTTCGTCTGTTGCGCCTAATTGATCAAATAGTTCGAATGTTTGATCTAATGCCCAATGTGGACGAGCCGCTGGCTTATCAATTTTGTTGATAACAACAATCGGCTTCAAGCCCATGTTGAAGGCTTTTTGCGTTACAAAACGCGTTTGCGGCATTGGGCCTTCTTGTGCATCAACCAGTAATAGAACTGAATCAACCATAGAGAGTACGCGCTCTACCTCACCACCAAAATCGGCGTGACCCGGGGTATCTATGATATTGATACGGAAGTCTTTATAAGTGATCGCGGTGTTTTTAGAAAGAATGGTAATACCACGCTCTTTCTCCTGATCATTAGAATCCATCACGCAGGTATCCATATCTCCGCGAGTGTTATCGACTGTGCCTGACTGTTTTAATAGCTCGTCAACTAATGTCGTTTTGCCGTGATCGACGTGCGCAATAATTGCGATGTTACGTAATTTCATGTCTGCTTTGTGCTCCTGGCGCAAATAGGGCCAGTCTCACCGGCCAATCAAATTGGGTCGCAAATTATACAGCATATTAGCGAACAATGATTAGTGTAGAATGCCGCAAATTGGCTTTATTTATCGGATTCTGATGGAAAACACACATTATGGGCGCCTCGGCGGTGAAAAAACGCTGCGCGAGCTTGTTGATCGGTTTTATGATTTGATGGATTCTCGTCCAGATACAGTCGAATTAAGAAAAATTCATGCCCCGGACTTAAGTGATGCACGTAATAAATTATTTATGTTTTTATCCGGATGGCTTGGCGGCCCTTCACTATATATTGAGAAATATGGCCACCCTCGTTTACGCCAACGGCATATGCCATTCAAAATTGGCGAACGGGAACGTGATCAATGGATGCTATGCATGAATCAGGCGATGCAAGATATGAACTTAGATGACGGTCTTAAAAAAGAACTCTATGCCGCCTTTTACAAAACAGCCGACTTTATGCGTAATCAATAAAATATCCACATGAACGTCATCTTGCCGACTATAAAAACCTCAATTTTAGATGCGAAACATTAACTAAGTATTGGTTTTTGATAAGTTTTTCCTAGAAAAAACTGGCTTTATGCTGCATTATTCACTATTAGTAACCCAAATGGGTTAATTAATACAATAAAGCACAAAGTAATAGGATGAACAATGGCTAACAAAGCTGAAGACCTCGTCAAAGGCGTCGTTAAACTTATATCACTGCCAGAAATATATATCAGGGTTTCACAGGCACTAGAAGACGAAAATCATAACGCCAAACAACTCGGCGATATCATTGGTCACGACCCCGCGCTTACCGCCAGAATTTTGCGTATTGTTAATAGCGCCTACTACTCTCTTGCAAACCAGGTTGAGCTGGTGAGTCGAGCCGTTTCAGTCATTGGTGAAGACGACCTGCGTAATTTAGTGTTAGCCACTTCCGCAGTCGACACATTCAAGCGCATACCTAACCAGCTGGTCGACATAGATTTATTTTGGCGCCACAGCGTACACACAGGCATCGTAGCCCGCCTACTCTCCAAGTACTGCAACATACTTCATGGTGAACGCTTATTCGTTGCCGGCATGCTGCATGATATTGGCAAGCTTGTTTTATACTTTAAAGAACCCGAACTTTCACAACAGGTTTTACTAAAAGCCGCCGATACAGATGGTCAACTCTATAATGCAGAAAAAGAGATCATTGGTTTCACGCACGCCGATGTAGGCGCCGCACTAATAGACGCATGGAAGTTATCAGACACACTGAAAGAAGTTATTGCTTATCACCACACCCCACTTAATGCAAAAGAGTATCGTATCGAAACGGCAATCGTTCACATTGCAAACTGCATAGTTAATGCCATTGGGCCAGACACTGAAATTGATGAACACCTACTAGACGACTACCCCTCATTTGAACCTAAAACACTAGACATTACCGGGCTTAAGCTGGATATTTTACCTGAAGTCATGGATAAGGCATGGGAACAGGCAGCAGAAGTACTCGACATCATCTGCCCAAAGATATAGCCGACCCATAAAACACCGCTTATCATAATTGCGTGAGCTAATATCAGCTCACGCTTTAACTGAGCATTACATCCGTTATAGTTCGTTAAAGTATGGTTAATCATCATTTAGGTGAATAATGAAAAACCACTCTTTTGTGAACTGGCTCACTATGCCGCTTTAAGAAAACAGCTAAATTATTAACTGTACGTGAGTAACCTATACCTCACACTCAAATGTCAAAAGCATCCGCTGGCACTAGTACCTTAATACTACGCCTGCAAAAGCAGAGATGCGCACTAACGCAAAGCCTCCGGCTTACATCGTCATAGAACACCTTGACATAGTGCCATTACACAATGATCATCATTTTGTGGAATAGACAGATGAGCGCAATAATACATAAGTTCAGTAGCTCTAATAAAAACAATACGCAGCTCAAGCTGCTTACAGAACAAATTGAAGACTGTCTGAGTGAAGAACTGTCTGAACTCATCGGCCATATGTTTAATGGCGCTGATGATATCTTATTCCAGTTGGCAGAAAATGCCGATTCAAATGAAGATCAAACTCAATATTTCGACACTATGCGTATGCTGCGCACAGAACGTAGCAATGTATCGCAAAATTTCGCAAACAACATAAACACCTATTTACAAGCAGAACAAAAAACAGAAAAAAAAGTATTTGATGAAGATGAGCTTAGCCTTGTTGATCAAAGCGAAATGGAAGAACTGGTTGCTGTATCGGCTATGCACTCAAAAGCGATGAACCAATATGGTGAAGCGGTTAATCATTTAGAAGCGCGCATTGAATTTTTATCGTTAAAGCTAAACAATGTTTTCCCTAAAGACGCACTTTCACCCAAAAACATTTGCGAATCTTTCAAAGATGCACTTTCAGATATAGAACTTTCAACCAATAATAAATTAATTCTCTACAAGCTATTCGATCAAGAAGTTGTCCTGCAACTCGCCTCTCTATATAAAAAACTAAATCAGCTTTTTATCGATAAAGGCGTATTGCCACAAATAAAACTGGGGAATACAACTGAAAGAAGGAGCGAAAGTAAAGCTCGAAATTTTTCAGTATCTACACCACTCGATGAAGGCATCTATCGTGAAAATCCAATGTGCGATCCCTCGCGCACATCAAATTACCAGTCAACTAATATCGGTAGTGGATACACTGGCAACAGCACTAGCAACGGAGCACAATCGACAAGCAGTTCATCAGGAGGCATGCAACAAGAAATAAACAGAGTTGCCAGTCAGTTTATCCAGGGCACACTTACTGCATCGGGCCCGGGTATTCCATCATCATTTACAACAACGTCATCTAATAAAGGCACCCACGGTACGCAATATTACGACCGCCGTGATGTAATGAATGCGTTATCCAATCTTCAACACAAAACATCACACACTCATTTCAATGATAATCAAATAAATATTGGTGAATTGAAACAGGCGCTACTAACAAATATTGGCGCGCAGTCTGGTGGCGCCATCACCAAACAAGTTAGTCAGGTCGATGAAAAAACAATCGATTTAATCGAAATGTTATTTAACGCTATCATTGATGATGAGAGCATTCCTGAACTGGTTACCAATTTATTACTACGCCTGCAGATTCCCGTTATTAAAGTTGCAATGATAGATGAAGGCTTCATCACCTCAGGCGATCATCCCTGTAAAACTGCACTCAATATTATCGCACATTTAGGCCGTGGAATATCAACTCGCGATGATGAGTTATTCACTGAACTAGAAAATGTTATAGATAATATCCTAAACGAATTTGATATTGATATAGGAAATTTTGAAACAGCCGTAGATTCTCTGGAACTAATCGAAGAAAGAGAACTCAACAGGGCGATTGAAACAGAAAGAAAAACACAGAAGTCGGTTTTACAGGCACACGCAAGAGAAATGGTTTTAACCGAGCTACAACACCATGTAAAAAATAAAACACTTGCCAAGCCTGCGCAAAAATTAATATTAAGAAACTGGTCAACTCTCATGTTTCATCGCTATATCAAATTTGGAAAGGACAGCGATGAGTGGAGAAAAGCATCCTCCACGATCAAACAGTTAATTCATTTATTACAGCCCATACAATCATCACAGGCATACTATACATTAGAGCACGAGAAGGATGAGACTATTGACTATATCCAGAAAAGCCTTCTGGATACAAAACAAAATCCTATTGAGGTTGATAATGAAATCAATAATGTTTACAACATTATTGATAATGCATTAACCACTAGTAAGTATAATCCAGCAATAACGCATAATGATGAAACCTACTTTTCACCTGTTGATGCTGATGGTGAATTAGATGCAATGGAAGACCCAACCATTGACCTTGATGACGAGATAGATCCTCTTCAAGAGCAGGCAAGAATTGCTCGTGAAAAGATTGCAGAACTTGCATCAGATATTCGCCCTGGCGTCTGGTTTAAGGTATTCAATGGCGAAGACAGCCCGGCACGCAGAGCAAAACTCTCCGTTATAGTAATGGAAGAAGCAAAATTAGTCTTTGTAGATCGAGTAGGTGTAAAAGTTATAGAGAAAGATGCCGCTATATTCAATGAAGAGATTAATACTGAAAAATCATCATTCCTGGCTGATCATTCTGCATTCGATCATGCGCTAGGTGTAGTTATAAACTCTTTATCTGGAAAAAATTAATTAGTTTTAATATAAATCAATAGGTAAGGAAGCCTTCTTAAAACCAAACCGGCATTGAGAAGTTATGAGCAACCATTTAAAGCAAAAGCTAAGCGCTAAAATAAAACTTTGTCTACAGGAAAAAAACATTCCAAAAAGCTGCCAAAGTATAGTTTTAAAACTCTGGCCCAGCACACTACTGCACATTTTAAAAAACCATGGTAGCAATACACCTCAATGGAACAATGCTATTCGCATGTATATTGACCTTATTGACTCAATTCAACCTATTGAAAATATAGAGCAGTTCAGGCAATTAAAAGATAATTTCATGTCCATAGCGCGCAGCAATAATAACATGCTATTACTGTATCATTCAGAAGCGAGTGTAGAGCCCGCTTTAAAGTCCCTGATTTCACATTACAACCAACAATTGGGCACTGCTAAACACTCAGATTTTTCAAAGAATACAAATTCCAGCGCCCTCGACAAGCTTGCCAAGCTACCATCAAATATAAAACCTGGAATATGGTGTGAAATATATATTGATGATAAAACCCCACCGCGACGTTTACGCCTGTCAGTTATAAACATGAACAATGGTGCTCTTATATTTGTAAACAGAAATGGCATTAAAAAACTGGAGAAAGACGCTCTGGTATTTGCAACAGAGCTAAAGAATGGGCAATCTAAGATTTACAAGCATGATGCATTATTTTTCAGGCCCTCAAGTAAGGAAGAATCTGCATTTCAAAAAATAGTTTGACCTGCTAAAAACCCAATTAATTACTTACAATTTTTATTTATATCTTTTCTTAATCTTGACGTTCTTACACTGCGCTCTTCTTTGGATGCTATTACCTTATTTCCGTCTTTGTCTAAATCATACAGATAACTAGCTCGCTCAAATCGCTTAAGTCTATCTTTTGCTAAAATACAACCTCGTTCCTGCCTCTTCTTTTGATTACGACTCTTTTTTTGTTCTTTTAGTTCTCTGTCTTTATCCTCTTGTATAGCATCTAGTAGGATTCTACGTTTTTCTTCTCTTGATGCTCCCGTATTGATGTGTCCCTTCTTTGTTGTATCCAAATCCAGTGATTCAGCATTTGATATTTCTTTATCACTGTAATTGACACGCCCCTGATCATCTATCCATTTATATATTTCTGCATTAGCTATAGGCGTTAAACCCATAAGCAAAATTAAGGCAACAACTCTTTCCATGATTAATTCTCCTATTTCTTAAAATCATACACGTAATGCACTTCACCATAGCAGAAAATAATTATTCATTCATCTATCGTAAAAGCCAGCCACAAAAAAGGCCGATGCAATGCATCGGCCTTTACCACAAACCAGCAGGAGTCTAAGCCACTGGTATTTACGTCTAAGTATTACTTAGATGTAAACTCTGGATATGCTTCCATACCACAATCCACAAGATCCATTCCTTCGTATTCGTCTTCTTCGCTTACACGGATACCCATGATAGCTTTAAGTGCGTACCATACTATGAAGCTTACGCCGAACACCCAGATGAAAATTGTCGCTGCGCCGATCAACTGACCAGAGAAACTAACACCGCTGTTAGTAACAGGTACTAACAATAAACCTAAGAGACCACATGTACCGTGTACAGAAATTGCACCAACCGGATCATCGATCTTCATTTTATCTAAAGCAACGATACTGAATACAACCAGAACACCACCAATCGCACCAAACAAAGTTGCCTGTAATGCTGTAGGCGTTGAAGGCTCAGCCGTAATCGCTACCAAGCCCGCTAATGCACCGTTTAGTAGCATTGTTAAATCTGCTTTACCAAACAATAAACGCGCAGTGATGATAGCTGCCATTGCACCACCTGCAGCTGCCGCATTTGTGTTTAAGAACACCATTGCAACTGAGTTAGCACTAGCGATATCGCCTAGCTTAAGAACTGAACCACCGTTGAAACCGAACCAACCCATCCATAAAATGAATGTACCTAATGTTGCCATTGGCAAGTTAGCACCAGGAATTGGGTTAATCTGGCCATTTGCACCGTATTTACCCTTACGAGCACCTAACAGTAAAACACCCGATAATGCTGCTGCAGCACCTGCCATGTGAACAATACCTGATCCTGCAAAGTCAGAGAAACCAAGGTCCCCAAGATTGTACATGCCAAATACATCAGCACCATTCCAGGTCCATGCACCTTCCATTGGATAGATGAAACCGGTCATCACTACTGCAAATGCAAGGAAAGCCCAAAGCTTCATACGTTCTGCAACCGCACCAGAAACAATAGACATGGCCGTTGCAACGAATACTACCTGGAAGAAGAAGTCAGAAGCACTTGCATAAACTGAACCACCGTTAAAGCCTTCTTCAGCAGATGATTTTAATGCATCAGCAACCAATGTCTCATTACCTGCAATACCTGCAAGGAAGTAGCCACCTTCGTACATCAATTCGTATCCACACACCATATACATGATGCAAGAGATTGCGAATAGAGCAACGTTCTTTGTTAAAATTTCAGTCGTGTTTTTTGAACGGACCAGGCCTGCTTCTAACATTGAGAAGCCTGCCGCCATCCACATTACTAATGCACCGCACACCAGGAAGTAAAAGGTGTCCATAGCATACTGGAGTTCGAAAATTTGATTTTCCACAGAAATACCCTCTCTATTCTATTTAAAGCGCTTCAGAACCGCTTTCGCCGGTACGAATACGAATAACCTGCTCAACCGGATAAACAAAGATCTTGCCATCACCAATTTTGCCTGTATTTGCCGCATTACGAACAGTTTCTATAACCTGTTCAACAATGTCATCGTCAACCGCTACTTCAAGTTTTACCTTGGGTAGAAAATCAACAACATATTCAGCTCCACGATATAACTCTGTGTGCCCTTTTTGTCGACCAAAGCCTTTCACTTCAGTAACCGTTATACCCTGCACGCCAATTTCAGAAAGTGCTTCACGCACATCGTCGAGCTTGAAGGGTTTAATAATTGCAGAAATTAACTTCATATTAATCACCTTATTTACAAATCATTTTTATGACAATTTGCTCTAAAAAAATATCGTTACCACTTATTGGTAACGCTCGTCCTATGTAGTACCAAAAAATACTTCATACTTTAAAATGCTGATATTTTGTATTGACAGCTATTGATATTGAAATAATGCAGCAGCCGTGCCAATTGAATAAAACCTATATAAATCATATAGATGAGCTAAGTTTTCCATTCTCATAGTTCACCTATATCAGAATACCGCACTACTTCGGCTCTTTTGCAGACCTGGACGCACCAATTTCGTGCGCAATTTTGCACAAAGCAGGTGCGCTTGAAATCAGTTACACTTACTTACTCTAATGACGGCCAGCATCACGACATGATCGATACACAAAGCATAAATAAATTTACTGAAAAGCTCTCTGAAGTCCTTCCAGATGGTATAAAAACACTTAAGGGCGACATAGATAGCAATCTAAAGGCGCTGCTTGAAAGCAGACTTGTTCAAATGAACCTGGTTAGCCGTGAAGAGTTTGATGTACAAACGGCTTTGCTCGAACGCACTCAACTAAAGCTCCAACAATTAGAAGCTCAATTAGCAGAACTAGAAAAGCGGATTTAAACTATTTCTCAAAGGAAAGGATTCCATGTCTCAAGTCAATTCACTGGCTACTATCAACACGCAAGCCCTTAATGGGGTAACACCGATTCCTGTTTGCGTTGAAGTACATATATCAAATGGCTTGCCTGCACTCGCCATTGTTGGCTTACCCGAAGCTGCAGTGCGTGAGAGTAAAGATCGGGTTCGCGCAGCCATTATAAATTGTGGCTTTGAATTTCCCGCACGTAAAATCACCGTTAATCTGGCACCTGCTGATTTACCTAAAGATGGCGGGCGCTATGATTTACCAATCGCCATTGGCATTCTCGCTGCTTCCAAACAAATTCCCGATGAACATTTGCACCAATATGAGTTTCACGGTGAACTCGCTTTAAGTGGTGCATTGCGTTCGGTTAGTGGCGCACTGCCAATCGCCATTGGCTCAAAGCTACATCAACGCACTTTAATATTACCTGCAAGTTGTGCGCAACATGGCGCACTTATTCATGGCGCGGATATATTTCAGGCAGAGCACCTTCTCGATATCTGTAAATTTTTTCATCAACAACAAGAGCTGGAGCGCCCTAAAGTTTGCATCCCAAAAAAAGTACACAACGAACTTGATATCAGTGATGTAAAAGGCCAACACCGTGCGAAGCGCGCGCTGGAAATTGCCGCTGCTGGAAATCATAATATGCTAATGATTGGCCCGCCTGGCACAGGCAAAACCATGCTCGCCTCACGACTCGCAGCATTACTTCCCCCGCTCACCGAGCAACAGGCAATTGAGAGTGCGGCGATATGTTCTATTAGTCATCAGGGATTTGATTTAGCCGACTGGATGCAAAGGCCTTTTCGTGCACCGCACCATACAGCATCGGGTGTCGCTTTGGTTGGCGGCGGCTCAATCCCAAAACCCGGTGAAATTTCATTGGCGCATAATGGTGTTTTATTTCTTGATGAGTTAACCGAGTTTGATCGGCATACTCTGGATGTTTTACGTGAACCACTGGAAAGTGGCAGCATCACCATTTCAAGAGCAGCACGGCAGGCTGAGTTCCCTGCTAACTTCCAGTTAATTGCCGCAATGAATCCTTGTCCACAAGGTTATAGTTGCGATGGAAAAAATCTTTGCCAGTGCACAATAGAGCAGCAACGCAAACATCGTTCAAGAATTTCCGCCCCCTTACTGGATAGAATAGACATTCATATTGAAGTTCCCAGCGTAGACCGACGAACACTGGCAGATACTGAAGAAAAAAGTGAAACTAATATTGTCGTTAAAAAAAGAATCAATTTCGCTTATGAAAAACAAATCAAACGTTGCGGAAAAACCAATGCACAATTAACCAGTCGTGAAACAGAAACTTACTGCCGGCTAAACACCGAAGAGAAAAAATTACTCGAAGAGGCAATGGAAAAACTCAATCTTTCTGCCCGGGCCTATCATAGAATTTTACGCATGAGCCGCACCATTGCAGATTTGGATAGTGCAGAAGAAATTGAAGTACGCCATTTAAGCGAGGCCATTTCTTATCGTTCATTAGATCGTCTAATGAACAACTAAAAAGCAGTTTAGATGCGCACGATATTAAAAAAATATCATACACATCTAAATGATTATTATCTATATCGCATCAATCACTGCATTTAAGGTTTCACTAGGACGCATTACTTTTGTTACCAGCTCCTTGTTTGGTCGATAATAAGCACCTATATCTACGCTATGGCCTTGCACTGCATTTAATTCACCCACAATTTTAGATTCATTATCAGTAAGCTGTTGTGCAATAGGTGCAAATTTGGCTTGCAGCTCTTTATCATCCGTTTGTTCCGCCAGAGACTGCGCCCAGTACATCGCAAGATAAAAATGACTACCTCGCGTGTCGAGTTCACCCACCTTACGCGATGGAGACTTATTGTTATTTAAAAACATTGAATTGGCTTTATCCAGGGCATCAGCCAATACCTGGGCTTTTTTATTGCCTGTTTTTTGCGCCATGTCTTCTATTGACACGGCCAATGCCAAAAACTCGCCCAATGAATCCCAGCGCAGATGATTTTCATTTATTAACTGATCTACATGCTTAGGTGCAGAGCCACCCGCACCGGTTTCAAATAAACCACCACCTGCCAGTAAGGGAACAATTGATAACATCTTTGCACTGGTGCCTAGCTCCAAAATAGGAAATAAGTCTGTTAGGTAATCACGCAATACATTCCCGGTTACAGAAATTGTGTCCTCACCATTTTTGACACGCATCATCGAGTAGCGTATCGCATCCACTGGCGCAAGAATTTGTATACTCAAGCCAGTGGTATCATGATCCTTTAAATATACTTCAACTTTTGAAATCAAATTTGCATCATGCGCACGATTTTCATCTAACCAGAAAACGGCTGGTTGACCGGTTGCTCTTGCACGGCTAACCGCAAGTTTAACCCAGTCCCGAATAGGTAAATCTTTTGTCTGACACATACGCCAGATATCACCTTCTTCTACTTTATGTTCGAGCAAAATATCACCAGACTTATCCGATACACTCACTACTCCATTTGCAGGAATTTCAAATGTTTTATCATGTGAACCATATTCTTCAGCTTTTTGCGCCATCAAACCAACGTTGCTTACATTGCCCATTGTTGTTACATCAAATGCGCCGTTCTCTTTACAGAAATCAAAAACTTCCTGGTATATTTCTGCATAGCAGCGATCAGGAATCATTGCCTTAGTATCATGCAATTTTCCATCGACACCCCACATCTTTCCAGATGAACGTAATGCGGCTGGCATAGAGGCATCTATAATTACATCACTTGGCACATGTAAATTAGTAATGCCTTTATCAGAATTCACCATGGCCAATTCAGGATGGGTTTTGTAAACCGCTAAAATAGCGTCTTCGATTTCTTTGGCTTTATCCGCTGGTAAGCTTGCAATTTTCGCATACACATCGCCCAGGCCATTACGTGTATCTACACCAAGCTTTGCAAATGTTGTCGCGTGCTTTGCAAATACATCTTTATAATAAACATTCACCGCATGACCAAACATAATGGGATCAGACACCTTCATCATGGTGGCTTTTAAATGTAGAGAAAGTAATACGCCTTCGTCTTTTGCTTCCTGTATTTGCTCTTCATAAAAAGCACAGAGTTTATTTTTGCTCATCACAGCTGCATCGATAACTTCCGCTTCAAGTACCGATGTTTTTTCTTTTAGCACGCTTACTGAACCGTCATCAGCCGTAAAAGTAATTTTTACGTCACCCGCTACTTTAATAATCGCCGATTTTTCACTTGAATAAAAATCACCATCCGTCATAGATGCCACATGAGATTTTGAGTCTGCAGACCATTCACCCATTGAATGGGGGTGTTTTTTGGCAAACTCTTTAACTGGGCCAGCCACTCGACGATCAGAATTACCTTCTCGCAACACAGGATTAACTGCACTACCTAAAACTTTTGCATAGCGTAATTTAATTGCTGACTCCTCATCATTTTGAGGTTCTGCTGGGTAATCGGGAATATCATAACCGAGCGACTGCAATTCTTTTATTGCAGCAACCAGCTGTGGAATGGAGGCACTGATATTAGGTAGCTTAATAATATTGGCTTCAGGTGCCTTTGCTAACTCTCCAAGCTCTGTCAGGGCATCAGCAATTTTTTGATCATCTGATAATTTGTCAGGGAAGTTAGCAATAATGCGTGCTGACAAAGATATATCACGAGTTTCGACGCCAATACCTGCTGCTGCTGTGTATGCCTGCACAATAGGTAGAAATGAATAGGTCGCTAACGCTGGGGCTTCATCTGTCTCGGTATAGATAATCTTTGAGCTAGGCATAATTTTTCTCTAAGTAATATAATGACTGAAATTCTAGTCCGCTATTATATTTCAGAACGTCCATGGTTTCACTCATTGAGTGATTATTCGTTGCAACATCATTCTAACCTTATTATTTTTCCGTTTATACAGCTCACATTGAACGGCAGCAATATATGCCCGCACCCGCTTCAATGACGTGCATATTTAATATATATGCCTGATAATACTTCTGGCAGTCGTGTAACAATATCCAGTGTCTCAAACTTGCCTTTGCCAAAGATATGCTGCATAGCTGGGGTAGCAGCCGAATCAAGATTGATACAAAAAGCCTTTATATTTTGTCTGCTTAATTCATTTACTGCATGCCAACTATCGCGCTCCAGGTATTGTTTATCATAAACATCAATATCTGATGGTGCGCCATCGGTTATAACCAGTAATAATCTTTTCATTGAATTCCTCTGTGCCAACTCATTACCAGCGTGCCTTATAGCAGCTCCAAGTCGTGTTGAGTATTCTCCTTTAATACCTGCCAGGCGAGCTTTACTTGCAGAGAACTTTTCACTGTATTCTTTATACTTTATAAAATTAATATTGTGGCGCCCATTCGATGAAAATCCAGAGATTGAAAATTCTTCACCTGCAATATCTAAGGTTTCCCCTAATAGTAAAACCGCTGCTTGCATTAACTCTACAATACTGCCGACTTCCTCATTAACCATTTGATTCGTTGATTCAGATAAATCTATTAAAATTGAAATCGACAATGATTTAACATGTCGGTAGTCATCTCTTACAAAAACGCGAGTATCCGGCGCCTCTCCTGAATGTAGAGATACCATTGCCCCAATAACTGAATCAAGATCTAGATCATCTCCATCCACCAGTCTTCTTATTTTTTGTCTTTTTTGCATTTGCAAGCTTTTTGCAATATGTCTAAGCCGATTCAGTGTAATCCTATGCGCATCAAATATTTTTTCAACTTTAACAGCTGAAGAGTCAACGCACATCGTTTCTTCTAAAGTACACCAGTCTTTTTTAAGCATCCATGACCGATAGTCCCATTCTGGATATGTATACTTTATTTCTTTTGGTTTATTATCGTGTTTATTATATTCTAAATTCGCCACGTCTTTCTCAAAAACAACATAGCCATTAACATCATTGTTTTCTATTTCTGAAAACATTAACTCAGTTCCCTGGAATTCTTCTTTCAGCTGTTTTTGTGTGATATCAAATTCATCATTCTGATCAACCAACCCCGTCTTTTCTCTCACTTCTTTAATATCTTGCCAAAGACAACTATTATCATCTCTGTATATTACAAGCTGTTCGTACTTTCCAGAATTTAATGGCATACGCATCTGACCAAGATCATTTGCCAATATCAGACCAATGTCCTTAGATTTATTGGCATCATGCAATAACTGTGTATTTGAATGAATAAGATTACGACCCTTTTGAACCCATTGAGATTCATCCTTGTAATCTGCATCAAGTACACTTCTTGACAATCTTGCCATTAAACTTAATGCACTATTTTGTGTTTCGCTCTGTGGATGAAATGCAAGCCATAATGATTTTAAACCGGGGAAAATCTTAATCGCCAGAAGTTCTATTCTCAAATCTTCAACTAGTCCAATAAGTGATCTCTGCATGAGATTAAATTGTTTTATTTCAAATGGTCTATTTCCATATATGAAATGCAATGATGCATGTACCGCTGATGCGCGATAGTAATTTATATGATTTTGATCAAGGTATATTTTATTCGGTAAGATTATTTTATTGCCACTAACACGACTATGCGGAATATCTTTATCTATGTCAGAACATTCGAGTGAGAAACTCTCACCCCATAATGCACGCAGATAAAGTTCAATACTTCTTTTGCATTTCTTAAGCTCTAACAGCTTATTTATTTGGGAATAATTAGATAACATGAATACCATAACTTCCCTTAGTAAAAATAAATATACTCAGAGAAGTAATACCATTACTTATGGCTAATATCGGTATCTTCATTAGGGATTCCGTCTATTGGGCATTCAGCGGTTCCCACCGTTTTTCGTGTTATATCTTCCACATCTTCTTTGGCTTTTTTAGGATCATTAACCCAGGTTTTATAAAACTCAAATGGGCACTCTGCAACACCTTCAGCATCCTCGCCAGAATTTATTTTACCTGTGTAACCTCTGTGTAAAAGCTTAAATAAATGATTTTGTGACTGCCAGTTTTTACGTGCATCACGAATTTGCGAAGTAGATAATTCTGCATACTGCACGCCATAATCTTCTTCTGCACACTCGCCTAAGGTACGCCCATCAAATCCAACAATAGCCGAATGACCAAAATATGAATACACGCCATCGAAGCCCGTTGCATTTGCAACAGCCACATAGGTGTTATTCATCCAGGCCATCGCCTTGGCTACTAAAATTTGCTGTTCTTTGGATGGATACATATATCCCTGGCAACGAACAATTAATTCTGCACCACGCATTGAACAATCACGCCATATCTCCGGATAATTTCCATCGTCACAAATTATCAGACTTATTTTTAAGCCCTTAGGGCCTTCTGATACGTAGGTTCGATCTCCCGGATACCAGCCTTCAACCGGACACCATGGCATAATTTTTCGATACTTCTGAACAATTTCACCCTCATTATTCATTAAGATGAGCGTATTATATGGAGCTTTGTTCGGATGCTCCTCATGCTGTTCACCTGTTAATGAAAACACGCCCCACACATTTGCTTTTCTGCATGCCGCTGCAAATATTTCCGTTTCATCACCGGGTATAGTTGCAGCCGTTTCATACATCTCTTTGGCGTCATACATAATGCCGTGCGTACTATATTCAGGGAAAATCACCAGATCCATACCTGGCAATCCCTGCTTCATACCCACCAACATATCTGCTATTTTTTTTGCATTGTCTAAAACTTCAGCCTTAGTATGCAAACGTGGCATTTTATAATTCACTACAGCAACGCCTACCGTATCGTTGCTAGAAGATATATCACCGTGCCTCATTTTTTACTCCACACATTTATATATTAAATTAATTAAACAGAAAGATATTTACTTATCTGTGCTGTATCAACATTTTCACGTAAATCTTCGTGAATAAAATTACCTTTATCTATAACAATTAATCGATCTGCAATTGCCATAGTAAAACTCAATACCTGCTCAGAAACGATAATTGTTATATCTCGTAATTGCTGTATCTCATTTAAAATTTTAGCAATGTCTTTTATGATTGATGGCTGAATTCCTTCAGTAGGCTCATCAAGCAATAATACTTTTGGATTAGTAACTAGCGCTCGAGCAATGGCTAGCTGTTGTTGCTGTCCACCTGATAAATTACCGCCTTTCCTATGTCGCATTTCATGTAGCACAGGGAACAATGCAAAAATATCATCGGGTATTTTTTTCATTCTTGAAACTTCCATACCTGTTTCAATATTTTCCTGTACAGTCAACTGCGGAAATATCATTCTTCCCTGTGGAACATAGGCTATACCATTTTCTACACGCTGATAACTTTCATTACTGGTAACATCTTTACCGTCTACTTTTATACTGCCTTTACCCGCTTCTAAAATTCCGATAAGCGATTTAAATAATGTTGTTTTACCCATACCATTACGGCCCATTATTGCCAGAGTTTCATTCTTTTTAGCTTCGAAACTAATGCCATGAATCACTTCACTTTGGCCATAACTTACATGTAAATCTGCAACTTCAAGCATAATAATTATCCCCTTAAACTAGTGCCCTAAATATACTTCGATCACATTGGGATCATTTTGAACAGTCTGCATATCACCTTCGGCAAGGATCTTACCTTGATGTAAAACTGTCACCTTATGTGCAATTTTTGCTACAAAATCCATATCATGTTCAATCACAAGAACTGATCGTCCTTTGCAAATTCTTTTTAACAATTCCGCTGTTAATTCGCGCTCCTTTACACTCATACCCGCTACTGGTTCATCCAGCATTAACAGTTCAGGCTCCTGAATTAATAACATACCAATTTCTAACCACTGTTTTTGTCCGTGACTTAGTAATGCTGACTCCATTTCTAGAAAATCTTCGAGGAATATATCTTTTGCCACTTCTTTAATGCGTGAATCTACTTCTTCATCACACTTAAATGTTAATGAACCAAATACATTGCGACCTCTTGGAAATGATACCTCCAGGTTGTCATACACGCTTAGATTTTCATATATGGAAGGCGTCTGAAATTTACGCCCTACACCTGCATGAACAATTTCGTGTTCTGCCAGTTTGGTTAATTCCTTGTTTTTAAATTTTATACTGCCCGATGTTGATTTTGTTTTGCCACAAATCAGATCGAGAACAGTCGTCTTACCTGCTCCATTTGGTCCAATTACTACCCGGAGTTCATCTTTATCAATATATAGATTCAAACTATCTACTGCCTTAAAACCATCAAATGAAACCGTTAAATCTTCAATGGCTAATGTAAAATCTGTGTTACTCATGATTATTACTCCTTGAAGTATTTTTATTCACTTGATGCTTCAGCTTTCGCCAGTCGCTTCGTTTTAATCATTGATTTAATAGCCGATGCACACTTCATATTTTTTACACATGAAACCAGTTTATTCCCATGCTTTTCCCATATTCCAGCTAAACCATTTGGAAAATACATTACGACGCCTATAAATAATGCACCCATTAGGTACAACCACAACTCAGGAAATGTTTCAGAGAATATGGTTTTACCGAAATTCACTAACAATGTGCCGTAGACAACTCCAATCAGTGACATACGCCCACCAACTGCTGCAAAAATAACCATCTCTATTGATGGAACAATTCCTACAAACGATGGCGACATAAAGCCAACTTGCAAAGTAAACATCGCGCCGCCAATTGCGGAAATCATAGCTGCTATACAGAAAACAAATATTTTAAAATTTGATACATCATATCCAGAGAACCTGACTCGATCTTCCTTATCTCGCATAGCGAGTAATAAACGACCAAACTTACTGGTTAAAATGTATCTACTTAAAAAAATCACTCCGAATAAAAGAAATGCATTAATAAAATAAAGAATATATTTCGATGAATCATCTCGAATATCCCAGCCATGCAATGTTTTAAGGTCAGTAATACCATTAATACCACCGGTGTAACCCTGCTGGCCAACAATAAGTACGGTTAATATCAACGCTATAATCTGCGTGATAATTGCAAAATATACCCCACCCACACGTCTTTTAAACATTGAGTATCCAATGATATAAGCAAATATTGTTGGTATTATCAGTACCGCAGCTACAGTAAACCCAAAACTATTGAACGGCTCCCAAAACCATGGCAGCTCTGTTATTTGATTCCAGTCCATAAAATCTGGAATGCCCGGTGTTGATTGTATTTTTGTCGCTTCAGGATCCGAAGCTTCTAACTTCAGAAACATTGCCATGCAATATCCCCCTAATCCAAAAAACACCCCCTGACCTAAACTTAAAATGCCACCGTATCCCCAAAGCAACACAAGGCTTACTGCTGCAAATGCGTAAGTAAGATATTTACCCACAAGATTTAGTCGAAATAAATCTAATACCAGTGGCAATACTATTATTATTAATGCCGCGAGAATGGCTATGCCTATCGCTCCATTTTTCCCACCTAATAATCTGTCATATACGAATTTCATATTTATCTCCTGACCTTTTACTTACGCACTTTGCTTGCAAAAAGACCTTCTGGTCTAAACATTAAAAAGACAACAATAGTAAGTAAGGTTATTACTTTGGCCATCGAACCACTGATAAAGAACTCAAGAATAGATTGCCCCTGGGCTATAGAAAATGCAGATACAATTGTTCCAAATAGACTCGCTGCACCACCGAACACAACCACCATAAATGTATCCACTATATACAATGAACCTGTAGTGGGGCCTGTAGATGCAATGGTCGTAAATGCTGCACCTGCAATACCGGCTATTCCACAGCCTAGCGCAAACGTTAAACGATCTATTTTCTTTGTATTTATACCAACCGCACCACTCATTACACGATTTTGCGTGGTTGCTCTAACGCACAAACCCCATTTTGATCTGTACATCAAAAAGTAAACACCTAAGGTCACAACTAAAGTTAATCCTAAAACAAACAATCCATTTAACGGTATATCAATCGTTTCAGTTGGTTGGTATGAACCCATAAGCCAGTCAGGTAATGTTGGACTAACTTCTCGCGCACCAAAAATCGAACGAAAACTTTGCTGCATTATTAAACTTAATCCCCAGGTCGCTAGCAACGTATCCAGTGGTCGCTTATATAAATGTTTTATCAGTGCGAACTCTGCCAGATACCCCAATGCCCCTGCTATAAAAAATGAAACTACAATTGCAAATATAAAATAGTAATCCATTAATCCTGGAAAATAATCTTCAGTTACTACAGACAGCAGATACGTTGTATATGCACCTACCGCCATAAATTCTCCATGGGCCATGTTTATCACGCCCATTTGCCCAAATATAATCGCCAGACCCAGTGCCATAAGTAAAAGCACACTAAACAAACTGAAGCCAGCGAAGCCTTGCATCGCAAAAATTGAAATCAATTCTTGTGTTGTATACTCACCCATGACAAATACTCCGCGTAAAATTTTTAAACTCTAATACTATCTATCTATTTTTTAACTATGAGGCGAGCCAGCTATTGCCGGCCCGCCACAAAGAACTACCTTACTAAAACCTATTGATACCCTTTAGGGAATGGATTTGGCTCAATTAACTCAGAGGTAAACACAACTTCTGCCTGACCGTCTTTCTTCCATTTACCAACTCGTGTCTTGCTCCACAAGTGATGATTTGGATGAAGCTTCACATAGCCTTCAGGTGCTGTTGTAAGCTCTATACCTGCTGTTTCTGAAATTGCTACAACTTTATCAACATCAAAGCTTCCGGCTTTTTCTACAGCCGCTTTCCACAACCACGGGCCTAAATATGCAGCCTGTGTTACATCACCCATTACACTGTCTTCGCCGTACATAGCTTTAAACGATTTAACGAAGGCTTTATTGTTTGCATTATCCTGACTTTGGAAATACTTCATTACTGAGTAGAAACCTTCGAGGTTTTCACCACCTATACCCAGAACTTCATCCTCAGTAACTGATAGTGTTAATAAGGTTTGCTTCTTACCAGTAATACCTGCCGCTTTAAGCTGCTTGAACCATGCAACATTACTTCCACCCACTACAGCGGCGTAAATAACATCTGGCTTTTTAAGACGTATTTTATTGATAGTAGAACCGAACTGTGTGTTACCCAGTGGCTTATACTCTTCACCTACGACTTTTCCGCCTAATACATTTTCAATGTGCTTACGCGCGATCTTCATTGAGGTACGTGGCCAAATGTAATCAGAACCAATCAGGTAGAACGTTTTTGCCTTCTTCTCTCTCTTAACCCAATCTAAACCAGCAAGAATCTGCTGTGTCGCTTCCTGGCCTGTATAAATTACGTTATGAGATTGTTCTAGTCCTTCATAAAAAGTTGGGTAGTACAGCAAACCATTTTCTTTTTCAAAAACAGGTAATGCAGCTTTACGCGATGCAGATGTCCAGCAACCAAATACAGCAGCTACTTTGTCTCTAACCAAAAGCTTTCGAGCTTTCTCTGCAAAAGTTGGCCAATCACTTGCGCCATCTTCCTGAATAACTTCAATCTTACGGCCCAGGATGCCGCCCATATCATTAATTTGCTTTATCGCAAGCTTTTCAGCTTCTTGCGCACCGGTTTCACTAATTGCCATTGTTCCGGTTAATGAATGAAGAATACCTACCGTTACTGTTGTATCTGTTACAGCAAGGCCCGTGTCATTAACACCCGCCGATACGGCTGTTATATTTGTCGCTAAGGTGATACCTAATGCAGCACCTATAATATTGCGCCACTTTGATAACGCGAATTTAGATTTCATTTTTTAAAACCTCTATTTTATGAGAACATTTAAATAAAAAAAATTACCCAATAAAACGATCTTTAATGATCGTCCACCAGGAGCCTATATGCTTCACTGCAACCTATATGCCAAATGCTATTTTTAGTCTTTATTATTTCTTATTTTTATATAAAACAACTGATTACATCTTTATTTAAACGTTTTGTTATTTTTTTACGCCTTTTTAATACACTCTAATACATTTTGTAATTGTTCTTTCCTGTTGCTTGCACGTTTTTGAACCAGTTTACTTTTACAATGCCCATTAAAAGTGCGCTTGCATTATTTTTGACAAAAAAAACGCCGAATATTTAAAAATATTCGGCGCAAGCAGAGTCAACTAATTTTACAAAAAACGACTAACGTTTAACCCAACATCCAGGGACGACTACCTTCACTAATTTGTTGATACACTCCTTTATTTTTCTCCTTATGGTCATGACTGCAATTACTATCAGAACATTCGTGTTTACGCGTTATTCTTTTAGGATCAAAAATTGCTTTTTCATTGCGTTCCCTTGCCAGTCTTTCGTTTTTTCTCAGTATCTGCAGTTTTGGAGCAGATATTTTGCGTGGCGATGGTGCGTTACATTCAGGACAGACTCTTAGAGGCGAATACTCTTCTAAGCTTAGCAATTCCTTAAATACATCTTCACAATCGGGACATCTATATTCATACAGTGGCATAAATCCTCCTAGTTTTATTTTTCAATAGAACCGACACCTTCATGCAGGTTCTGTTCTTTAGATCAGGACGTTTTTGCCAAATCACTACCTGGCTCAATTATTATCTGCGGACCTTCCTCCTTAATATTAATATCACCTTCAAATATTTCAGTTGGCAGCCATAATGTTGCACATGCATTGGGTATATCAACTATGCCACTAATATGCCCCTCTACTGGTGCCGTACCTAATATGGCATAGGCCTGCTCTCCGGTATAACCATGCAACTTCAAATGCTCTATCGCATTCAAACATGCCTGACGATAAGCGACATTCACATCGAGATAATGCTGCCCACCTTCTTCATCTACTGATATCCCTTCAAATATTAAATAATCACTGTAGCGTGGTTCCATAGCTGAAGGTTTGAATATTGGCGTTTTAACATTGTACTTTTTCATGCCGCCTTTAATTAAATTTACACGAATATCTAAATAACCGGCCATTTCAATCGCGCCACAGAATGTTATCTCGCCATCACCTTGAGAGAAGTGAATATCGCCCATAGATAAGCCACCATCTTTAACATATACAGGGAAATATACTTTAGAGCCGCGAGACAGGTTTTTAATATCACAGTTACCACCATGCTCACGTGGCGGTACCGTACGCGCACCTTCTTTTGCCGCTTCTGCGGCGGCATCAGGTTTCATGCGGCCCATTACCGCTGTTTCTGCAAAAGGAAGTGCTGCCAAAGGTGGTACGCGTTCTGGATCGGTTGCTACCAGTCCACCTTCACGCTTATTCCATTCATCCAACAGTTCCTGAGATGGTAAACAACCGATTAAACCCGGGTGCATAATGCCTATGAATTCTACGCCGGGTATATGTCTTGATGATGCGTATACACCATGAAAATCCCAACATGCCTTATTTGCTTCTGGATAATGTTCGGTTAAAAATCCACCGCCATTTTCTTTTGCAAACAAGCCTGTAAAACCCCAGTCCGATTCTTTTAACACACCTACATCAAGAATATCGACCACCATAAGGTCACCAGGCTCTGCGCCTTCAACACCAATTGGCCCGCTCAAATAATGAACCTGTGTTAAATCTACATCACGGATATCGTTTGCACTGTCATCATTTTTTATCTGTCCACCTGTCCAGTCTAAACATTCAACTCGAAATTCATCACCAGGTTTAACCATTGTTACCATTGGAATATCAGGATGCCAACGATTATGTATAACACCATCCTGCTCATCAGCGGGTTTAGTCACATCAACTTTAATGATTGTATCCACCTTACTTACCTCTTAAATTTTTATTTGTAGTAATATATGAAATGCATTGAGAGTGGCGATGTAATTGAGCAGAATCTGGATTAAATAAACTGTAAGCTTTACTGTAAATAATGTTGTTGATTAAAAACGGACACGCTTTTTCATTTACACTTACTTAAACTGGTTATACAAAGTCATGCTATCAACCCTGTGATTTTTGATCGCCAAATAAACCAAGAGGCATCGTCTGCCCCTTGGTATCAACACAATAATTAAAGATCAAACCCGTAAGTTAGGCCCGTTACAATTGAATTGTCATATTCAAGTGCTGTACGATCTTCACCTGCAACGGTGTACTGAAGATACATCTCCGCACCTGTGCTACCAACTGCATGCGACAAAGTAATGTTCATGTGACGGAAACCAGAAGTAGATGTCGTTACGCTACCGAGCTCACTATTGTCATCATCATTATAAGTGTAATAACCCAAATCAAACGCTAAGCCAAAATCTTTAGGCAACCCAAATGAATAACCAGCTTTCCAGTAAATATCTCCTGAATTACCCCACCAGCCATCAGTCAGCAGATACTGCATACCAGCATAACCATCACCCATTGAAACACTGGCCGTTAACTCGGTTAAATTTGAATCGTCCACATTAAGATATACATACTGAATGAAGCCTATATCGTAGCCAACACCGTTAGCTTCACCAGAAAATCCACCATAAAAATCGTTTTCAAAACCTACTTCAGAAGTAAGTGGTGCTGAATCCGCCTGATATGTATAACCCAGATTTGAACCCCAGTAACCAAGATAGAAACCACTATCATCACTCCAGTCAAAACCACCTTGAACAGCAGTGCTCTTATTTTCATCAAAAATACCGCGTAATAGATATTTTGAATGCACACCAATATTACCGCTAAGCCCAGCATTTGCGATAGTTGGTACGGCCAGGCCACTTAGGGCCAATGTTGTCGCTAATGCAACAGGTGTGAGTTTTTTTGTAAGTTTCATTTAAGAGTTCTCCTCGAGTTATAGAAACAATTTTTTTATTATCAGGAATTATTTCCTGATTAGAAAAGCTGTAAACATTACGTTTGTGTTACGTATTAGCATGGAGCATACCAATATATATAAAACAATAAAAAACAACGACTTGGCTATATTTATCGATTTATTTTATTTGTGCGGAACTTTTTACACACCATAACAGCGCATTCTTTTGGTGCGCCTTTCACTACTCGCTCATATCTGGTGCATTATTTCCTAAACCATTTACTGCCTAAATAAAAAAGGGCTCCCTTATCTCTAAGAGAGCCCTTTTTTCAGGCCATTATTTCTATTTCTTTACTCTTACAGCATGCCCTTCTCTATAATAAAGTCGATAATGCTCTGAACACCTTCTCCAGTTTTCATATTGCTAAAAACAAACGGTCTTTCCCCTCTCATTTTCTTTGCATCACGCTGCATAACCTCTAGCGATGCACCTACATATGGCGCGAGATCAATTTTATTAATAATCAATAAATCGGACTTGGTAATACCCGGCCCACCTTTACGTGGAATTTTATCACCCGCTGACACATCGATTACATATATTGTTAAGTCCGACAGCTCTGGGCTAAACGTAGCACTCAGGTTATCCCCGCCACTCTCTACAAACACAATATCCAGCACCTTGAACTTCTTCTGCAGGCTTTCTACTGCCGCCAGATTCATCGATGCATCTTCACGGATAGCGGTGTGCGGGCAACCGCCTGTTTCAACACCAATAATTCTATCTGCGTCTAATGATTCATTACGTGTTAAAAACTCTGCGTCTTCCTGTGTATAAATATCATTAGTTACTACGGCTATTTGATAATCGTTTCGCATGCGCTTACACAACACATCTACTAATGCGGTTTTACCGGAACCAACAGGGCCACCTATACCTACACGTAATACTTGCTGATTCATTTTGTACCTCTAATAAAATTTTTTATTGTTTAAGTTTATGATCTAAATAATCTTGAATATTGCGTTTCATGCAGAGCACTCGCAATAGCCAGGCCTGGCGCCAACAAACCAATTTCTTCATCTGTACACTGCTGGCTTTTTTCTATCGCTATACTAATCGCGTCTATTGCATGTGACATAATGCGCTGCCCTGACGTTTGCCCCAGCGGAATAATTTTAATCGCCGCTGCCACCTGATTTTCACACCAGCTCCACAATAATCCATGTGCTGCTTCTAGCTTATCTATCGACCAGTACTCACAGGCAAATGAAAAGGATAACACAAATGAAATATTTTCATCTTCCGTATCATTCGATAGTAATGGCACATTCACATCCAGGCCATTCATTACTTTAATTAAGGCATTCCCCAGATTACAATCTTCCTGCCGCAACTCTGCTGCTTCGCGCAAGGCAAGTATTATTTCATTCCAGTATTGAACCTGTTGAATATTATTTTTTTCCCACGCCTCATACATCCGAAAAAATACCGGTACATCTAATTGCGATAAATTATTTTTAATTTGTCCAATTATCCATTGCTCCGCGGTTTCTTCATCCCTTATCCATTCAACTTCCACCGCGTATTCCAGGCCTTGCGAATAAGAATACGCACCAATCGGCAAGGTCGGGCTAATAAGTTGCCATAGGCGTATAGATGAATTAGAAAAAGAATTCGCGGATATTATTTGTTTATGCATTTTTAATGCGCATGACTATGATCTGTATGATTATCGTCATGGCTATGTGAATGCCCATGTTCGCCGGCATGCGAGTGGCCACCGTAGGCACCACCCTCGGGCTCAAACGGTGCAGATTCAAATTTCACAAACAAGCCCAAACCTTTTACCATGTCATCCAAAACGTGATCATGTGAATAACGTAACCATCCATTGCCTATTTGCAATGCAACATGCCGGTTACCCAGGTGATAACTTGCTCGCGCAATCATTAACGGATCATCATGCTGTACTGTACTCACCTCTTCATCGGATGGTTCTATACGAATAACAGAACCATCTTCCGCTTTCAGGCAATCACCACCTCGCAAAATTATTCCACGCGGTAACATGATGCCTACTTCAACACCATTATTTAAATGCGCCTTTAATCGACTTTTCTGGCGCAACTCAAACGGCAAAGTTAATACCAGTTCCGTAGGTTTTTTTGTGTCTAATTTTTCAAGTACTTTCAACATAGTTATTCAACTTACCCAAACATTTAAAACAAAAAGTAACGCTGTGCCAACGGTAACACTTCGGCTGGTTCACAGGTTAACAACTGGCCATCAGCACGCACTTCATAGGTTTGTGAATCTACTTCTACGTTTGGCTGATAATTATTTAATATCATGTCTTTCTTTTGAATGTTGCGGGTATGACTAACCGGCACCACCATTTTCTTCAACCCAATTTTATCTTTAATGCCGTCATCTAGCGCAGCTTTGGACACAAAGGTAAAACAGGTTTCTGCACGCACTGCACCCAAGGCACCAAACATCATTCTATAATGCACCGGTTGTGGTGTAGGAATAGATGCATTCGGATCACCCATGGGCGCAGCAACAATAAAACCACCTTTAATAATTAACGATGGCTTTGCGCCAAAGAATGCCGGCTTCCATAAAACCAGGTCGGCCAGTTTACCCACTTCAACCGATCCTACATAATCTGCCACGCCATGCGTAATAGCAGGATTAATCGTGTACTTGGCGATATAGCGTTTCACACGAAAATTATCGTTGCGCTCTGAATCTTCTTGCAGTGGACCACGTTGCACTTTCATTTTATGTGCCGTCTGCCAGGTGCGAATAATAACTTCACCCACGCGTCCCATGGCCTGTGAATCGGATGCAATCATCGAGAAGGCACCGAGGTCATGCAAAATATCTTCTGCGGCAATGGTTTCTCTGCGAATGCGTGATTCCGCAAAGGCTACGTCTTCAGCAATATTTGGATCAAGGTGATGACACACCATTAACATATCTAAATGTTCATCGATGGTATTCACCGTGTATGGCCGTGTTGGATTTGTGCTGGATGGTAAAACATTGGCTTCACCACAGGCTTTAATAATATCCGGTGCGTGCCCGCCACCTGCGCCTTCCGTATGATAGGTGTGAATAACCCGGCCTTTAAACGCGGCCAGTGTATCTTCTACAAAACCAGATTCATTTAAGGTATCGGTATGTATGGCGACCTGCACATCATGTTTATCCGCAACACTTAAACAGTTATCAATGGATGCCGGTGTAGTGCCCCAGTCTTCATGCAACTTTAATCCCATTACACCTGCAACCACCTGCTCTTCTAATGCCTCGGGTAAACTCGCATTACCTTTACCTAAAAAACCAATATTCATTGGCAATTCATCTGCCGCCTGTAACATGCGATGAATATTCCACGGTCCCGGCGTGCAGGTTGTTGCATTGGTTCCCGTGGCTGGCCCCGTGCCTCCACCTATCATGGTGGTCACGCCAGACATCAAAGCCTCTTCCACCTGTTGCGGGCAAATAAAATGTATGTGCGAATCCACACCACCGGCGGTTAGTATTTGTCCCTCGCCGGCAATCGCTTCCGTGCCCGGGCCAATTATAATATTTATGCCTGGCTGTACATCCGGATTGCCGGCTTTTCCAATCGCCACGATATGGCCATTCTTAATACCGATATCGGCTTTTACAATTCCCCAGTGATCCACAATAAGTGCATTAGTGATAACCGTGTCCACAACTTCTGCGGCGCATCTTTGACTTTGCCCCTGGCCATCGCGAATAACTTTTCCACCGCCAAACTTAACTTCATCGCCGTAGATAGTCTTGTCTTCTTCTACCTCTATCACTAACTCGGTATCACCCAGACGAACCCGGTCACCGGTTGTTGGACCATACATTTCCGCATATGCCTGCTTACTGATGCGTGCCATTTTATTTCCCCCAATTCATTTCGAATGGATTACGCCGACTGAATTACAGTGGTCCCATTATTTTTGCATTAAAACCGTATATTTTTTTATCGCCGGCATATTCAACCAGTTCAACTTCACGTTGCTGTCCGGGCTCAAATCGGGTCGCGGTTCCCGCGGGAATATTTAATCTAAAGCCAAGCGCGGCATCACGCTCAAAATTTAAGGCAGCATTGGTTTCATAAAAATGATAATGCGAGCCTACCTGTATTGGCCGATCACCTGTATTCGAAACATTTATAGTGACGGTACTGCGCCCTGCATTTAATTCGATCGAGCCTTCATCAATAAAATATTCACCGGGTATCATCTTTTTCTCCTAAGCCAATTAAGCGATGGGCATATGTACGGTTACTAGTTTGGTGCCATCCGGAAATGTCGCTTCCACCTGAACGTCTGGAATCATTTCCGCAATACCGTCCATTACATCGTCTCGCGTTAACAACGTCGTGCCATAGCTCATCAATTCCGCCACGCTTTTTCCATCACGCGCGCCTTCCATAATGGCGCCTGAAATTAAGGCAATTGATTCCGGGTAATTTAATTTAACGCCACGGGCTTTGCGTTGTTCTGCCAGCATAGCCGCGGTAAATAATAATAATTTATCTTTTTCTCTGGGTGTTAATTCCACTGCTCTCTCCGTTGTTTTTATACTGTCGCCAGTAAGTGCTTAATATAAATACGCGCATTCTTACTATTTAATAATTACGTTGACCAGATTCTGGGCTCACATGCGCTTCTACCTAATAAATCTACGCGTAATTCTTTCCACACATCAATAAATGCAAAGCGAATATATTCTGCCTGATGCGCCAGTGCTCTACAGACCAGTACATCTTTTATTAAGGTTGCACTAAATAAACCATTCCGTAATTTCGGCTGATGTTGCCGCAGGTGATCTAACATGGCTTTATTTGCATTCACCACCATCATCGTGCCGGTGACCGTATAACCCTGCATGCCCCATTTCGCTAACAACACATCATCATTCCCCGCGAGCTGTGAACGGTCGAGCATTAAGGGTTTATTATCGCGCCAAATTTCAAAATGCTGGCGTGCACGGCCTTTATCAAATAACTCACCACTGGCAGGACGCCCCAGGCATAAAATTTCCCAGCCAATAAATTGTGCATTGCCTTCTAGCTGTACAATGGTTTGCATATTTACCTCACAGCCAGAAAACAAAATGGTTTCCTGTGGCAACCACTCCAATGTACTGCCTGCCTCAACGCGTAAAAATTGCTTAAGCTTCGCGACTCGTCCGTCACTTCTATAAAATTTTCCAGCCGCGGGTGTTGTAACCAATGCGTGGCCGGTTTTATTTACTTCAACGTTTAATGTCAGCTGATCACCACCTACCACACCACCGGGTGGATGTAGCAAATATACGTGGCACACCTCACCTTCCGGATAAAAGGGTTTTTGAATAACCAGCGGCCCCTGATGTTTTCTGTGTGAAATAATGGTTTTGTCTTCACGACCAGAAAAACCCAGCGATAAATTTGCACACCATCCGCTGTCTGAGGATATAACCGCAGACATTATGTTGCCGCCATTAATAAATTTACGCCGTAGCCAATCGACACCAGTGAAACCACAACGCGCAAGCCATTAATAAATCGGTCGCCCCATTTTTGCATTCTTGAAAACACATGACCAAGCACACCACCAAACAGCAGCATAGATAAAAAAACACCGACACCAAACATAATTAAATATCCAAAACCAATCCACGGTGATGACATTTGAGCAAGCGGCAGTAATGCCAGTAAAGGAGCCGAACCGGCTGTGCCATGCAAAACACCCACGAACACTGGTGCATGTGAATGCTGATGTGTAGCCTTAGTGGATGAATGCCTGGCTTTTTGGTGACTATGCCAGTGCGCATGATTCTGCACACCGTCATGCTGATGAAAATGTAGGTGCGCATTTTTACGCCGCATATCCCACAGCACATAGGCACCCAATAGTACCAGCACCACACCCACCATACTTTCTGCAAGCTGACTTAAATGCTCCGGTATTGCCATTCCTAAAAAAAGCACTGCCGTACCGATTACCATCAGCGCAGCGCCATGCCCCAATGCCCAGCGGCTACAAAAAATCAGGCTTTGTTTTCTGTTGAATTTTTTATTTCCCGCCTGCTCATTATCATCAGAATCCTGTCGCATAGAGGACAAACTAGTTACGGCAATAATGTGGTCCGCATCCAGGGCATGTAACATGCCCAGACTAAATGCTAGAAACAATAAACTCCACAGCTCTATGTTCATTTAAATCTCTTTTGTACTGCCACTATTTAAACCATATTACTTAAGACGACAAATACTGCTTCCAGCCACCCAGCTGAGTAATGTCTTTTGCTCCATCTACAGCATACCCTTCACAGATAAAGCCTGGCAACCATCGTCCATCACTCGTTTCAACTTTACCTATACCCAGGGGAGACGGTATACCTGCAACAAAACCACCAAACTCGTCCCTGGGTATTTGCCAAATTTCAATACTCATTGCGCTACCATCAATTTCATCACGAATTAAGCCAGGGCGCTGCTGGCTTCCATCGATAACATACATTTTATATGCATTGCTTGTGCTTGTTACTTCTGCAAGAGTTGCGCCACGTTCTACCAATTGCCAGTTTAGTGGTAGCCCATCTAAATGCGCACCACACACTATCACTGGAATAGTGTCGGTAAATACAACTTCACTTAGCGTTGATTCAGGCAAGTCAACATCAACATTGCCCGGTTTTATTTTTAACTGCTGCTGCCACTTATTGGAATAGGCCAATAGCTTTCTGTCTGTCATCGCGGCACTCACCAGACTAATTCCCCACGGCAAACCATTATCCAGGAATCCTGCCGGCACAGCTACACAGGCACAATCCAGTAGGTTCATATAATTTGTGTAATAACCTAAATTACTATTTTTTACTATAGGGTCGGCATTCACTTCATCAATGGTATAAATAGTACCCACCGTAGGGGTTAACAGAAAATCAAACTCGGCGAGTATTTTTTTCGATTGTGTACGATACACCTGCATTTGGTATTCTGCTTTAAATGCATCCATTGCAGTTTTATTTTCAGCGCTGCCAATAATGGTTTTAATAACCGGCAATAAGTCATCTGGATGTTGTTGAATAATATCTTCAATGGCTACATAACGCTCTGCTACCCATGGGCCTTCATAGAGTAATTTTGCTGCCTGTAAAAACACACCAAAATCTATTTCTTTTTTAGTTCCACCTAATGCCTGCATCTGCTCAACACTTTTTTCAAACAAGGCCTGTGCGGAATCATTACCAAAAAAAGCTAACTGATCCGCTTTTGGCACGGCAAATGTAAAGCCTTCATTCGGCATTCCATAGTGACGTAAATTATTATCAAATGGATTTTCTCTGGCATACTGATCATCTTCATCGTATATCGCGGCCTGCTCAAGCACTGCATTGGCGTCATCCGTTGTTAAGGCAAAGATACTTACACAATCCAGACTGCGGCAGGCAGGAACGACTCCGCTCATGCTAAGTAAGCCCTTGGATGGTTTTAAACCAATAAGATTATTAAATGCCGCCGGCACCCTTCCAGAACCTGCTGTATCTGTACCTAATGAAAAACTCGCCAGACCCAGTGCAACAGAAACAGAGGATCCCGCACTGGAGCCACCTGAAATATATTCTTTATTAAATGAGTTTTTACAGGCGCCCCATGGCTCTGGTGAACGCGTACCCACCAGGCCTGTAGCAAACTGATCTAGATTGGTTTTCCCAATTGGAATTGCACCCGCCTTAATTAACTGCTTAACAACAAAGGCGGATTTATTAGGTATATATTCGAATGTCGAGCATCCCGCCGTGGTTGGAATACCGGCGAGGTCAATATTGTCTTTTATAGCAAAGGGCACACCATACAGAGGCAATTCATCAATATTGCTATTTTCTAAATTTTTCAAATAGGGATCGAGCTCATCCGCCGTCAATTGACGAATCCATATATTATGTTCTGCAAACTCATCACAACGCTTCAAGATACGTTCAATTAATTTTCGTGGTGTCAGACTTTTATTTTTATATACCTGGTGTAAATGACTTATTGTTAAATTCATAATCTATCCCTCTAATTCTGTGTTTCTTGTAGAACCAGCAATGGCTGACCTGCGTTGACTTGCTGACCTTCCTCTCGACTAATGGCATAAACCGTAGCAGCGTGTGGCGCAACGATTTCTATTTCCATTTTCATCGATTCAAGAATCGCCATCGGCTGATTTTCTTCAAGCACATCGCCGGGCTTAACCAGCATTTTCCACACACTACCTGCGACAGGGCTTTCTATTGCTAAACAGTTTTCTGGCAAGGCGTCTTTATCACCGATATTACTTGCGAGATTTTGATCCGATTCAAAATTTATTTGCCCCGACTCAATCCAGCGTTGCAGCTCTTCATCAAATGATTTTTCGCGCTTATCCGTAAACTCGTTAATTTCCTTTTCATTTTGTTTCAATGAATTTAAATATTCTTTTAAATTAAAGCGCGTTTCTTCAATTTTAATACTGTAACGGCCTTTCGGGAAATCCTTACGAATCTGTTTTAACTCATCCGCAGTCACTTCATAAAATTTAATCTGGTCAAAGAACCGCAACAACCAGGGCTGCGTAAATTCTTTTGTCTGGTGATAGCGATTCCACATTTGTAATGTGCGACCTACGAACTGATAACCCCCCGGCCCCTCCATGCCATACACGCACATATAAGAACCACCAATACCCACTGAGTTTTCTGCTGTCCATGTACGTGCAGGATTATATTTCGTAGTTACCAGTCGATGCCGTGGATCTATTGGTGTTGCAACAGGCGCGCCTAAATACACATCACCCAAGCCCATCACCAGATAATTTGCATCGAATACAATATCCTTTACCTGTTGAATATTATCCAGACCATTTATACGTCGAATAAATTCAATATTACTTGGACACCAGGGCGCATCTTTGCGCACCGACTGCATGTATTTATCAATCGCCTGCTGGCAGGCATCATCGTTCCAGCTAAGAGGGATATGTACAATACGCGCCGGCACTTCTAATTCATCAATGTTTTTTAATGCAGATATTGCGCTATCTATTTTTTTTATTAAATCATCAAGTTTTACAAACTGACTGTTGTAATGCACCTGCAATGAGCGAATACCCGGTGTTAATTCCAGCACACCTTCAATCACATTTTCCTGCATGCTGAGCATTAAGGCATGTACTCTAAAACGTAATTCTATATCGAGAATTAACGGCCCAAATTCAACTAATAAATACTTATCGCCAGAAGCACGATAAATAACCTGCACCTCAGATTCACTATTAGAATTAATAAGCGGCGTTTTAAGTTCGCATGGCTTTATTTTGTGAGGTATAGCGGTAAGCTGTTTTATTGAATCCAGCTGAGATTTTTCCACCGCAACCGCATCATCAATTGTCACCGGAATAAATTTAATTTTATCACCAGCCTTTAACTGACCAAGCCTCCATAAGTCGGCGGAAATAACCGTCGCCGGACAAACAAAGCCACCCAGTGACGGACCATCGGGGCCAAGAATAACTGGCATGTCACCAGTAAAATCAACCGTACCAATGGCATAGGCATTATCATGAATATTGGAAGGATGCATACCTGCCTCGCCACCATCGCTCCGTGCCCACTCTGGTTTCGGCCCAACCAATCTCACACCGGTACGGCTAGAGTTATAATGCACTTCCCACTCTGCCTCAAAAAACATAGCTATGTCTTTATCGGTAAAAAAATCTGGCGCGCCATGTGGGCCATAAATTACACGTAACTGCCAATTATTTTCTATTAGCGGCTTTAAGGCATCATCCAGTTTATTATTTTGTTTTTCTTCAATTAAGTTATTCGCTAAGGCATTAAAATGCAGTACATCACCTGCGCGAAGTGCACGTCCTGCATGCCCGCCAAACTGGCCTAATGTAAAGGTAGACTTTGAGCCCAGATAGTCAGGGCAATTTATTCCACCCTTAATACACAAATAGGCTCTGGCGCCTGCCGCTGTTGTTTTGCCAATTTTTAATGTCTGGCCTGGCTTTACATCTATTACCTGCCAGCCATCAATCGACTCGTCATCTAAATGCGCATCCATTGCTGCACCACATAAAACAATTTGCGTGGCATTATTAAAACGCAGCAGTGGCCCGTTCAAAGTAATTTCTAAACCCGCTGCACTTTCATCGTTACCCAACAAACGATTTGCCAGACTGAAGGAATAGAAATCAAACGGCCCTGATGGTGGCACACCAACATTCCAATAGCCTTTTCGCGCCGGATAATCCTGAATACTTGTTAATGTACCGCCACTCAATACATCTATTGAATAGGGATGGTATTCAAATTCATTTAGATAGCGCGTGAATATTTCACCTTTTTTAAATATTTCAGTTTTTAATATTTCGCGCACATAGCGCATATTGGTTTCGATGCCGTATAAGCTGGTTTGTTGCAATGCGTCATCTAAACCCTCGATGGCCTTCTCACGACTATCCGCTGTAACAATTACCTTGGCCAACATAGGATCGAACAGAGACGGCACTTCGATACCGGTTTCTAACCAGTGATCAATACGAATATGCTCGGCCTCTGGAAAGCTTACTTCACTTAATAAACCGGCACTGGGTTGAAAATCTTTATTCGGATCTTCTGCATAAACACGTGCCTGAATTGCATACCCTTTAGAGTGTATATTTTCTGCCAGCTTCTCAAGATCGCCCAGCTCATTGGCAGCCTGCTTTACCATCCACTCAACAAGGTCTACGTTATACACCTGTTCAGTTACGCCATGCTCTACCTGTAAACGCGTGTTTACTTCAAGAAAATAAAATTGATCTAATTTTTGATCGTAAACAAATTCAACCGTGCCTACATTTCTATAATCAACGGCCTTCACCAACCTGACGGCTGTTTCGTGCAATTCTTTTCTAACTTCATCCTGCAGGTTTGGCGCCGGTGTCTCTTCAATCACCTTTTGATTACGCCGCTGTGTAGAGCAATCACGTTCGCCAAATGAAACAGCCTTACCTTTGCCATCACCAAATACCTGTACTTCTATATGTCGTGCGTATTCAATGAACTTCTCAATAAACACGCCGCTATTTGAAAAGTTACTTTCACCCAGTCGTCTCACCGAGTCGTAGGCCTTTTCAAGTTCTTCTTTAGTCCAGCAGAGTTGCATTCCAATACCGCCACCACCGGCGGTACTTTTTAGCATGACGGGATAACCAATTGTCTCGGCTTGCGCCAGTGCCTGTTCTACGGTGTCTAATAAATCAGTACCCGGCAACAAGGGAATATTATTTTCTTCTGCCAACTGTCGTGCAGTATGCTTTAAGCCAAAGGCCTTCATTTGTTCTGTCGTCGGGCCAATGAATGCAATTCCATTGGCTTCACAGCGTTTTACAAAATCAGGATTTTCACTTAGAAAGCCGTAACCTGGATGCACCGCATCTGCGCCCGTCTGCTGAATAATTTCAAATATTTTATCTTGATTAAGGTAAGTATCCGCTGCACGGCCTTCACCAAGGGAAAAGCTTTCATCGGCATGTTGTACATGCAGGGAATCTGCATCCGCCTGATTAAATACAGCGACTGATTTAATGTTCATTTTTTTCAGGGTGCGAATGATACGAGTAGCAATTGCACCACGATTGGCTATAAGAATTTTATTAAACATAATTATTTATTCTTAGCGGGCAGGCCGTCCTGCCATTATACAATGCTCACCGAGACGTCTCGGCAAAAAAAGATTAATCCCAGATTATCACATCAACCGGTGTTGGATTGTATGCATTACATGGGTTGTTTAATTGCGGACAATTAGATATTAAAACGATAGTATCCATATGTGCTTTTAATTCAACATATTTACCGGGAGCAGAAATACCGTCTTCAAAGGTCAGCCCGCCCTCTTTAGTGACCGGCACATTCATAAAGAAATTTATATTGTGCGTGATATCACGCTTAGTCATTCCGTATTGTTCATTCTCTGTAATTGCCAACATCCAGCTGTCACGACAGGCGTGCATGCATTTTTTATCCAGCGAATAACGTATGGTATTACTTTCTGTTGCGCAGGCTCCACCGAGTGTATCGTGTCTGCCGCAGGTGTCTGCAACAATCTCCAGCATCACATTATTTTCATTGGAAATTAGCTTTGTACCCGCCGTTAAATACACATTACCCTGCTCGCGAATCGTATCCACTGCGCTATAACGTTCACCTGGGTCATCTGCATTATAAAACAAGGTATCAGCTGCCTGATTACCCTGCAGATCTAAAATGCGAAAGGTCTGGCCTTTTTTGATTACTTTCATAAAGTAATCACCCGCCAATACGGTTTCACGAAAACTTGCCTGCTCTACTGCCAATTCACTTTCTTTAATCATGACAGCATGCTCCACCCAGGTGATAGATTTCATTATTCTGAAATCCGCGCGCATTTTCATCTCTGTAATTTTTGCAGTAATCATCATCTTCAACTTCTGCAGCCTGAAGAATCTGGTAGGTTACCGGCTTTCTTGGGTATTCTGTTGCAGTACTTAAAGGGTGCGGACAGGTATGAAATAATACCAGCGTATCCATTTCAAAACGCAGGGTAATAGAATCACCTGCCTTGCTGTTATTTTCCAGGTACTGAAGATTGCCTTCATCATCAACACCTACGGCACTAAACAAATTCAGGTTTGCCGCCATGTCCTTTTTACCCAGGCCATATTTAGCCAGCTCAACTAAAAAACTATTATGACCATTCTGATTCCACTCATTGTGAAATTCCTGATAATTCTTTTCGCCCCATTTTTGTTTGACGATTTGTTTTGTTGTATTGCCACACACGGTTTCATGCCAGCCCACGCTGTCATCAACAATCGAACAAAAAATCCGCCCCATATCTGAATACAGGCAATTTCCTTTTGTTAGCTTAAAGGTATGCTGTCCTTTAAGTGTATCTGGTGCATTGTACCGTTCCAGCATGTTTTCTGGATTGTAAAATAGCATGCCAAGGTTTGCTCCACCCTGCACATCAATTAACTTAAGGCTGGTACCTTTGCGCATGCGTAGTGACCAATGTGCTGCGGGAGGAATAGTATCCTCATACAGCACGTCATTCGGCCCTGTTTGTTTTGTATTAGATGACAGCGTCGTCATTACTTTTCTCCTGCTCACTTCGTTGTGAGTCATCCTCATTGGGTAATGGGTGTAGTGGCGGTATCTTTGATGCGGCCACTTGTAATGTAGCCGATATAACACCGCGAAAAACTTGCATTCTATCTGCAATTTCCTGCAGTCTGTTTCCCGGTCCTTGTACTAATATAACTTCCATAGTTTGTGAATTCATTAACTGAACATGTAGTGAACTAATAACTTCATTAATATGTTCATGTTGTAAATCTGCTAATTGCTTCTGCAGACCAGGCACTGAGTAGTCATACACAATATTTATAGTTCCGGCCATTATCTCATTCTCATTAAGCGATTTATGCTCTGTTAAGAAATGATGAATCATACTGGCCAGCCCTTGCGATCTATTTTCAAAGCCCTTTTCTACAACCATTGAATCCAGTTGATTCAATAGTGTCTCCGCCAACGAGATACTTATTCGAGCTGTTTTTTTATTGGCGGATTTATTCATATAAGACTCGTCTACCTGGCCTTATCCAACCAGTTATTTAAAATAGAGCTACAGCGTAGCTGATAATTAATGAGAAAATCATCACTCTCTTTAATAACATTCTCAGCGTCATATCCACTACTTTTCATATACTCGGCATTTAGGCGACACATAATCTCCAGTAAGGGCTGATCAATCTCTGCATGAAACTGAAAACCATATACATTATTCTTGTATCTAAATAGTTGACACTCGGTTAACTCTGAGTGCGCCAGACTTACACAACCCGGCGGTAGTGTGAAGTAATCACCATGAAAATGAAATGCCTGGGCCTTTCCCGGATGCATCATCATTAAATCATCTCGTGTTGCATCTTCACTTAGCTGTATTTCTATCCAGCCAATTTCTTTTTGCTCATTTTGTAGCACCTCACCACCTAAGGCCGTTGCAATGATTTGTCCACCCAGACACAGGCCAATTACCGGTTTATCGGCCATAATAAAACTATTCGCTAAATCTATTTCATCTTTTAGATATGGGTACTTATCTAATTCATAAACCCCTTGCGCACCACCCAGTATAATTAACGCACAATAATCTTCCTGTTGTAAATTTTTATAATCTACATCCCAGCCAGATATTGTTCTGCACATTAACTGGCGCTGATGAATTAGCGTCAGTAAATGGCCAGCACCTTCCTGCGCATCATTCTGAATGATTAAAAAGGGTTTCATGATAATTAAGTCTTTATCCTGTTATTTATTCCCACTAAAACATATGGCTATATTTTTCAATTTCCCACTGTGAAATATGCTGATGATATTCTTCCCATTCCCTTGTTTTGTACTTAATAAACTCATCACTTAATTCTTTGCCTAACGTTTTCTCAATAAAAGGGTCTTCACTAAACGCCTGTACCGCTTCCATCAAGTTCTGTGGTAAAAATTCAATCCCGCGTGCTTCACGTTCTGCATCCGTTAAATCATATAAATTATCTTCCTGCGGTTTACCCGGATCGATATTTTCTCTAATACCTTCAAGCCCCGCCGCCAATGCCAATGTGGCCGCTAAATATGGATTCACTGCACCATCTGCATTTCGCGATTCAAAGCGACCGCCATTCATAGGCACACGAATCGAATTGGTTCTATTGTTTGATCCAAATGAATTAAACACTGGCGCCCATGAAAACGTTGCCATATTGCCCTGGCGCAATAAACGCTTATAGCTGTTTACTGTTGGTGAAAACGCCGCACATAAGGCACGGCCATGCTTAAGTACACCACCGATAAACTGATATCCCAATGTGGTTAATCCCAATCCTTTCGGATCATCTTTTGGATCACAGGCAAATAAATTTTTACCGCTTTCTAAATCATACAGTGACATATTAAAATGCGCGCCATTGCCCGTTTTATCGGCAAACGGCTTAGGCATTAATGTAGCGACCAAACCTTCCTGCTTGGCATACTCTTTTGCCATATAACGGAAAAATATAAATCGATCACACATTGTCAATGCATCGCTGTACTGGAAATCAAATTCAAACTGACCATTCGCATCTTCATGATCCAGTGAATATAAATCCCAGCCAAGGTCATTAATTGTGGTTGCCATTTTATCCAACCAGGAAAACTGATCCATAAAACTGCGCACGTCATAGCAGGGCTTAACTAATTTGTCGTCTTTGTTTGGAATGGATAGATTATCGTTTTCATCCTGTTTCAGTACATACAACTCACACTCAATACCCAGGTTTAAACCAAAACCCATTTCTTCCGCCTGTTTTAATACTTTCTTTAAGGCAACCCGCGTATTAATGTCATATGGCTCGCCTTTAAATGTATTATCTGCTGGCATCCACGCAACTTCAGGGCGCCATGGTAGTTGCGTAATACTATCTAAATCAGGTACAGAGGCTATTTCATCATCATTCGGTTGCTGGCCTAGTCCATCCAGTGCATAACCCGTATATAATTCAGAGCCTTTTGCCATATGCCCCAGGTGATCAATGGGCACAACCTTTCCCTTAGGAATACCGTGTATATCTACATAAGCACCAATGCAATACTTTACGCCATCGGCTTTTAGCTTTTCTTTGATTGCATTTATTTCTTCTGAACTTTTCACAACTTGTCACCTTGATTTACTTTTTCAAAATAGGAATTAGGCAGAGGTGGCTTTTCCTTTAAGCCCTTGCGCACAAGATCACTTAGATCTTCAACCATCCAGCTAAACAATCGCTGGCCTTTTTCCTTGCTGGCAAGACTCGGTTTTCCGGTCACACCATTACTACTGGTTCTGTTTACCGGATGAGAGAACACACAATCATCTGTACGATCTTCATCATCCGCATCAATAATTTTTTCTTCTATCACCATATCGGGCTTTAATGCCAGCATCAGTGATGTCTCTGCTTCATTGGCGTGCCAGTCATCACCATCATGATAATGACGCTGTCTAACGCGCTCACTCACCTCCGGTGTATTAATTAAGGCAATCATCATGTCGTCATATTCCGCACGTATCATTTCCAGCGCACAACGTAATGGCGCCTGGTTTGTAACATGGCCATTAATAATAAAAAAACGCTTAAAGCCGGATGCATAGACCCAATCACCAATTTGCTTAACTACATCAATCAATGTTTTGGGCTGTAGCGATAAAGTGCCCGGCCAACGTTTTGAGTGCCCCAGTGAACAGCCATAAGGCAATGTCGGTAACATGGCTATTTTTGTTTCATCGGCAACCGCACGGCATAATTGAAAGGCAATTTCTGCATCCATGCCACAGCCCATATGTGGCCCATGTTGCTCAGTTGCGCCTATCGGCAACATCGCTGCATCCATACCTGATGCAGGTAATGCACCCACTTCCTGCCATGTCATTTGATGCCAGCTTTTCATTAAAAAACACTCTCAACTTCGTTATCAACATCCACCATGCGTACCATGTTCATTTTGTCTTCGTTGATACCTACCTCTTCTTCGGGCGGATGTATTAATTCTTCCAGTCGTCTCTTTGTCGCTAAAAATTCCGGGCTTAATAACTGTTCCGGTGAGCGCGGCTGTGGCACAGAAACCTCTATCACTTCCTGCACTTCACCGGGATGTGCCTTTAATACCAGTACACGATCCGCCAGATAAATTGCCTCATCCAGATCATGGGTAATAAATAAGATAGTTACGTCTATATTTTTCCATATTTCATGCAGGTAGTTTTGCATCTTCGCGCGGGTTTGTGCATCCAACGCACCAAAGGGTTCATCCATCAATAATATTCGTGGCTGGTTTGCCAATGCACGTGCAATTGCCACGCGCTGTTTCATACCGCCCGACAATTGATGCGGGTATGCATTTGCAAACTTGCTCAGGCCAACAAGGTCGATCCACTGCAATGCCTGCTCTTCAGAATTTTTATTTCCATGACCCGACATTTCCAAACCAAACATTACGTTTTTCTTCACCGTCAACCAGGGGAACAAGGTATAGCCTTGAAACACCATACCTCTGTCAGGTCCCGGATCTGTCACCGCTGTTCCATCTAACAATACTTCACCAGATGTCGGTGTTTCCAAACCCGCCAAAATCCTGATAAGAGTTGACTTACCACAACCCGAGGGGCCAATCACACAAACAAATTCGCGCTTATAGGTTTCAAAGTTTATATCTTTTAGTGCCACCACTTTTCCCTGCGGTGTTGCGAATTCTTTATACAAGCTCTTCACCTGCAATGTAACCGGGCGTTTTTTCATGCGTTCAAAACGATCTTTAACCGCCTCGTTTTGATCCAGGTAACTGGGTAAAATTAATTTACTCATAGTCTCGTCTTCTTATTAACTAGGCTTTAGCCGTGCCTTTTTCCCAGGGAAATATTTTGCGCCCTATATGCGCCAGCACGATATCGGTGGTGAAGCCAATGATGCCGATAATTATGATCGCGGCATAAACATTATCGAAATTTTTATAGCGTGCCTGCTGCGTAATAAACCAGGTAATACCTGAACTAGTACCAATTAGCTCTGCCACAATTAAGTAGGTCCATGCCCAGCCCAGTAAAATACGCAGGTCTTTAAACAGGTGCGTCACAATGCCGGGAATAACTACTCGAAATAATAATGTCAGGCGTTTTGCACCCAATGTCATCGCCGCCTCTAACAAGGCCGGATCAAGTTTTCGTGTGGTATTCGATACCACCAGTACTTGCTGAAAAAAAGTACCAATAAAAATAATGGCGATTTTCGGCGCTTCATGTATGCCGAGTATCGCGACGGCCAGCGCACCAAATGCCGGGGCCGGTAAATAACGAAAGAATTCTACAAAGGGTTCAAACAATCGTGAAAACACATCATAGGTTCCTGCCAGTATTCCCAGGGGAACACCAAAAATTGATGAGATCACAAAACCCCAAAATATAACCTGAATACTGTCCCACAAACTTTCATGTAACCACTTTTCATTTTTACGTCTTGGCTCAGTCATAAAGGCCGAGTACAACGCCGTAGCCACTTCATGTGGGGCCGGTAAATAAACCGGGTTAGCCGGAAAACCTTGCGGTAGTTTTTTTTCTGCTGCTGACGCGACTTCAACTTCCTTGTCAAAGGCTTCACGATCAATCAACATGCCTTTACTAAAATATACAACATCACCTACATCGGTTACTTCTACCTTGGGATGCCATATATAAGGTACATAACTAATTAAGCTCCAGATAATCATTGGCACTAGAAAGCTGAGTATCGAAAAATACACACGTTGTTTCGAATCCAGTTTTTTTCGTACCGCAAATAACTTAGAAAACATTATTAAGCCTTTATCTGATTACCTGAAGCTATTTGTCTACTAGCAACTTAAGTTTTACTTACAAACCTTTGGTTAATGCCGCATCGATATATGAATCTACATCTAATGGCTTGTCATACACCTGGTTTGCTACGTTAAAGTCATCTGCAATTTTTGTTGAGCCATATACAGATGTAAAGCCACTACCTTTCTTGTAAAACCCTTTGGCCTCTTCAAGCGTTAAAATTTTTGTACCTTTTACAAAGCTCTTGTATTCAGCTGGCTTTAAACCTACACGTGAAGCCATAATTGAAATCGCATCATCAGCCGTCTTAGGATCCTTTAGGTAATCAACAATGCGGTACCAAACTTTTGCGACCTTAGTCCACTTCGCCTTGTCTTTTGCATAACTTTGTGGAGATACCGAAAGTACGTCGTAAATTAAACCAGGCTCATCGGCACTGGTATAAATCGCTTTTGAACCAGGCACCTGCGCCAGTGCAATGCCCGAACTTGGCTGCCACGCAACAATTGCATCAACATCACCAGATGCCAAAACTTGAGGTGTTTCATTAGTGGGCACATTGACCAGCTCAACATCACTTTCACTTAAACCCGCTTTTTCAAGTGCATTCAATAAAAGTAAGTGACCAACAAAACCAACTTCAACGCCGATTTTTTTACCTTTTAACTCCTTAACAGATTTAATGCCGTACTTAGCCACAACCATGTCATTACCATTGCTGTAGTCATTAATAATGGCCATCACGCTTTTAGCACCGGTAGAACCCGTTACTAGCGCATCACCATTTGTCATGCCTACCGCATCTAATTTACCCGCGGCAAATGCATCCATTGATGCCACGTAATCAAACCATTCAAACTTTACATCTACGCCTTCTTCCTTAAACCAGCCCTTTTCAATGCCGACTTCCCAGGCAACCCATCCTGGCCAATCGCTGTAACCAATTTTTAATGGCTCTGCCACTGCATTACTAAAGGTGCCAATCACCAATAGCGCAGCAAAGGCCTTTGATATTGTTTTAAAGATTGTATTCATTAGAGTTCTCCGAGTATTACGAAATTAGGAATTAGTATTACTACATAGTGCAATCCCTATGCCATATCGATAATCTTATATAACTCATTGTTATTTATAATAATTCTTAAAATATTTTTAAATTGATTAATTTTTATTCGCGCACTTTTAATGTGCGATTTTTACAAAGCGCATCATTTTGGTTCATGTTTTTTACTTAACAGCGCCATTTACACGCTTTTTACTGGTACGGGAATTGCTGAGTTACTTTCCGGACCCGGCTTTATAAATTGGATTTTTTATCTGCTACTAGAAAACCAACGGGCAGAGAACTTAAGATGAAAGAAAATCACATGAAGTTAAAATTATTTAAAACCCTGTGGGGATTTACTGGCGCCAACGTCGACGAGGCCATAGATGAATTACTCGCGGCTGGCATGCAGGGCCTGGAAGGCCCCGCCCCAACAGATGCTTGCGAACAAACACGCATGGCAAAGTTACTGAATAAACATAATCTGCATTACATTGCAGAAATCACCACCGCCGGTAGTTACGTACCGAAGCGTAGCGCATCCCTGCAAGAGCATTTAGATTCACTAGAAGAAAAACTCCAACACAGCGTGCCACTCAAACCATTATTTGTGACTTGCCTCGGTGGCTGCGATGCCTGGCCAGAACTCATGAGTATTGAGTTTTTTAAACAGGCCATTGTAATGGCGCATAAATATAATGTAGATATTAGTTTTGAAACCCATCGCAGCAGATCAATGTTTAACCCGTGGGTGACGCAACGCATTGTTGAACAAATACCCGAGATAAAACTAACCGTCGATTTTAGTCACTGGTGCGTGGTGTGCGAGCGCCTGATGGATACAGAATTAGATGTGATTCATGCGATTGCCAATAATGTGCAACACATACATGCACGAATTGGTTATGAACAGGGCCCGCAAGTACCCGACCCCCGTGCACCGGAATATGAATATGCATTGCGCGCGCATCAAAGCTGGTGGGAAATAATCTGGCAGGCACAATTAAAACAAAATAAAAAAGTCAGCACCATGACACCGGAGTTTGGCCCGGATGGTTACTTACATACCATGCCTTTTTCCTGCGAACCGGTGGCTAACTTATGGGAATTAAATACATGGATGGCGGAGGAAGAGAGTCAACATTTTGCGCGGTTTAGGAATAAAGTTAAATAATTTTAAATATAATTATTTTTTTAATAACTTAATATGAATTAGATTATGTATGCTTCCAATAAACATGCAATACATAATCTTTTAATTAAATTTTTGTCCATATTATTCAGCCAATGTTTTATCACTAACCACTGGCTCGGCCTCATCATCATTTCGCATACCTTCTAATAATGCTGCTGCGATTACCATTACGCCGCCAATCATTTCATTTATACCAAGCTGTGCATTAGCAATAACGGCTGCGGATACCACGGCCACTACCAGCTCCATTACAATTATAATGGATGAGCGACCGGCTTCCATTCGGGTGACCGCCCATTGCGTGCCCATGGTGATTAATACAATCCAAACTCCTCCATATAACATAGCCAGTGGTATGGCCTGTGTTTGTTGCGGTAGTGCAGCGGAGTTACCTGAAAACAGCATAAATGAACCAATTAATACGCTGCAGCCAATAAACGATGCCGCCACTTTACTCATTAGCGGAACCGACTGGGTAAAACGAAACAGAATATTGGTGATGGCCAAACCAAGGCCTGAGCCTATGGCCAAAAGGTCTATATAGCTTATACCCTGCCATGAGGTGTTCCAGACGTCGAGAATGATCGCCGCACCGGATAAACATAAGGTGACGGCTATGATGCGTGTAGCGTCTATTTTTTCCTTTAAGAAAATTCTGCCGCCGATAATGCTCCACACCGGCAGCATATAAAACAGAATCATCACGCGTATTACATCACCGTGGGTAATGGCGGTTTGAAACGCGGCATTGGCAAAACCACCGGCGAGTAAAATCATCAGCATAAAACCCATGCTGGATTTCCACAGGCCGTATTGTTTAATTAGCCAGGGTAGTACAACAACCGCCGCCGATGAAAAGGCGATAAGTATTAGGTGCATACTATCCAGCCCCATGTCATGTATATGCTTAATGGGTAACCATGTGATGCCCCAGCCAACCGAGCTGATGGTTAATATAATGACGGCGAGCTGTGATACGCTTAATTTTGAATTCATTTATATGTCTTATTCGTAATGCATTGGAAAAGGATGGCACTGCCTGTAAAACTCAATGTCGTGATTTGGCCATATTTGTGCGCCTGTTTGCTGCGCTATATTTTTTAATTTGCGAATACTGTCTATCGCCATTTGTTCGTTATTATGCCAGCAAAGGCCGGGGGCTACCTCATCATTTATGTTTTCCTGTAAATCCGCGGCATCACCGGCCAGAAGTATGGGCGGGCCTTTGGGTAGTTCTATTAACATCGACATATGCCCGGCGGTGTGGCCGGGGGACTCTACCGCACGCACACCGGATACCAGATCATATTCTGCGGGCTGTAGGTGCCAGTGGTATTCACCGTCAAAATCATCCTGAAAATAGGCTTCGTCGGCGGGCTCGCGCGCGGCCTTTAATTCGGCTTCATGCACATGTATTTCTGCATGACACATATCTTTTAGGCCGCCGCCGTGATCAAAATGTAAATGCCCAACAAACACCACATCTACATCGACCGGTTGCAGGCCTAATGCGGCGAGTCTGTTTTCCAGCTTTTGGTCTTCTGTCATTTCTGGCGGGCCAAATGGAAAGCCTTCGTTTTCGTAATATTGTTTACGTTTTTCAGCCTCGTTTATTTTATTGTAATCGCAGCCTACGTCATAAAGTATGCGGCCATTTGCGGTTTCTATTAGATAGGCAAGTATCGGTGCCTCTATAATTGTTCCGTGGCCGCGATTACGTGTTGACAAAGTTTTATCGTAACGATGCGTGCCCGTGAGTAACGGCCAGAATTTTTTTACCTGAGTCATGTTGTCACCTGTTTAATGTGTGGTTAAAAAAGATACGCCATCAACACCAATGAATTTTTCGTGCATTTGCTTTACCGGCATGTTTATCGCATCAGCATTTAGCACACGCGGTATGCGATAGTGGTGATAGCTTTGTAATAGTTCTTTAAACGATAAAACCTGTTGCTGATCTTCGCCATAAAGCTGTTGATGCAGTTTAGGTAGTTGATACCACGGTGTACCCGGCTGTTGATGATGGGCGTTGTGATAGGGGAAATTTAATACCAGTAAGTTTACCCAGGGGTGATTTACGGATAGTAAATTGGAATAGGTATTGGCGTGCTCAAATTCACGATCACGTAATTTTGCCTCAGCACCGCGTGGGCTATCCAGCGTTTCAAATAGCTCATAGGTATGCTGGTGTACATCCATAAATCGCATAACGCTAAGAAATAATAAATATGCGACTGGATAAAAAATTAAAATTCTTAACGAGAGGCTCGCCAGATAAATAAAAAACAAACCTCTTATTATAAATACGCCAAGCACACGCAGTCGACGCTGCTTACGATTTGTTTTTACGAAGGGCAAGATAATAACCAGTGCGTGCATCAGCACTTCCATCGCTGGAATATATAGCCACTCTAAAACATAAATACCTTTAAGCAGTTTGGGGTAGGCGCTGATTTTTTCGCGGTAATCGAAGGAGACGATATCGGCACGATCGGTGTGGTGCCTCACATGCTTGTGCCGCACATCGTCATAATGGCTGTAACTAGCGCCACATATCCATAACAGGGCCTCACCCAACCAGCGGTGATATTTATTTTTACGCAGCAGGCTATTGTGTGCGCACTCATGAATAAGGTACGCGGCAATCACCATTGCATGGGCAAACAGCAGTGTGCCGAGAAAATTCAGCGGCAGGCTTGCAGCCAGCATTAACACCAGCCCAGCTATGTATCCCGTAAGCACATACAGAATGGCCAGAAAATTTGGCCACAGGGCATCCTCGTATCTTAAAAAACCCGCCATAAGACATTCACCAACGGGTCGTCCCGAGCAGTAAACCGAGTGCATCAGGTCGTCCTGCTACACCGTGCGCACTAGCGCCATCTTATTTTGGGAGCAATTTGTAGACCAAGTTGAGATATGGCCCAAGCCAGAATATTAAGTTATTTAATATCAATAACTTATATCGATTTTTGGACTTCTTTAATATTTGATGATATCGCTAGATAACGGGTAAATTGCACCAAAATAGTGATTATAAATACTCTTTTGGTGCCAATACGATGATAAATTGTCGCACCGCGTATTTCTGATATACTGCGCGGCTTACATGCGCCCGTAGTTCAGCTGGATAGAATATCGGTCTCCGACACCGAAGGTCACAGGTTCGAATCCTGTCGGGCGCACCATATTTTCTACTTCTTCTCTAATGACCACAAACTATACGTTGGCCGCTTTGGCCAGTTACAGTCAAACAAAAGAATAACTTGTCCGCTACATCAGCAGACTGTGTAAAAACACAAAATCTGTCTTAATTGTTTAAAATTAATACCTACAGCTTCTCTATAAGCAACTCAGGTATTTCTTTAGGTGGGAGCATCTAAAATACAATCAGTAATTTATAGGGCCCTAGAGTGCTAAAAACACCTCTGAAGCACTTGATAAACTGAAGAATTAAAGCACTAGGACTTAATCACTGCCAGTAATGGTTTTATACCCATAATATTCATGACTCGTTTAAGGTTATAAGCCAGTACATGTAAACTCATTTCTGTACTGACATTCTTTAACCCCTTCATTAGAAAATGGGATGAGCCCATCCAGGACTTAATTGTTCCATATGGATGCTCTACTGTTGATTTTCGAATCGTCATTGCGTCAGGGTTTTGGTTTAATCTTTTTTCTACTGCTTCCAATACGGCCTCATGTTCCCAGCGTGTTACCCGTCGCTCTTTACTCGGCGTACACTGTGCTTTTAAATGACAGCCTTTGCAATTGGAACTCCAGTATCGATGCAGTGTTCTACCTTTTTCGAGCGTCGTCATTCGTTTAGGCAAACGTTCACCAGCAGGACATTGGTATTCATCGGCTGATACTTTATAGTGGAAATCTTTACGATCAAATCGACCATGTGCTTTAGCATTTGATGTCTCAGATTTTGGTATATAGGTTGTAATGCCTGCTTGCTCACAAGCTAGAATTTGTTCTCCATTAAAATAGCCTCGATCGGCTAATACCGTTAGGTTTTTAACGGCCATATCAGAGCGCGCTTGTTTTGCTATATTTTCCAGTTGAGAACGATCTGAACCCTTTGTTGTTACCTCATGAGAGACAATAAGGTGATGCGTTGTATCAACAGCTGTTTGCACGTTATAGCCAACTACCGCTTTGATAATTGAGTTGCTTATCATCGATCGGATGTCAGGATCTGTTAATGATATTTGTTTATCAGGCATTTTAAGTAATCGACGTTCTAGGTCTTTTAATTCGATCATTCTCTTTTTTAATGAGGCAATTTTATCTTTGATCTTGATTGCATTCTCATCATTAAAAGATGACTCATCTTGATCTTTTTTATCGAGCAGTGAAAAATAGTGCTTGAGACTTTTCTCGAGACGCTCCATGCGGTATTTTAATTTACTGCGTGTGAAATTATTACTACGGCTATTAACACCTTCAAACTTACTGCCATCAATTGCAACGACAGCTTGAGTAAATAGATTAAGGTGGCGGCACAAAACAATAAACTCACGGCAGACCTTGACTATTGAGGGCCCATTATCCTTACGGAAATTTGCTATTGTTTTATGATCGGGTGTTAGCCGACCCGTTAACCACATAAGCTCAACATTTCGATGTGTTTCACGCTCTAGTCGACGACTAGATTGAATACGATTGAGATATCCGTAGACATAGAGCTTTAACATGACGGTCGGATGAAAGGCTGGGCGGCCCGTTTCGGCTGGAACTAGATTGAAACCTAGTTCAGTAAGATTTAATTCATCAATAAAAGCATCAATCACTCTGACAGAGTTTTCTTCAGTGATATATTCATCGAGAACTTCGGGGAAAAGTAAGCTTTGATTTCGATTTTCACCTTCAATAAAGAGTTTCATATTTATCCCCTTAAATATTAACGCTATTATAACTTAATTATGTTTTTACACAGCCTGTCAGGAAAGCAGTCGTGTTCAGCAATGTTTAAACTGCTGCTTTCGAACAATGCCAATCGGGGTCGGAGTCAAACTACTAAATTAAAATAGGCGAATGGTGATAATCCCACGCTTGGACTAACAAAGTCAGATAGTTTGACTCCGACCCCAATGCCATTAAGTTAAGCGCTAAGTCATTAATTATAAAGCATTTTTATAAGCAGAATAATGAATGTCATTCTTAATGTTTTTAAGCGACCTGGATGCCGACCTTCCTTCTCTCACGGCTTCAATGGTTTTACAGATATAACTAATCGTGTGCTCTATATGCTGCTTAATATCCGTGCCTGCGAATAATATCAAACAAACTATTTTATGTTTCATTTTTGAGGCGGCTTGTGCAAAATTTATTTGATAGCTTAACTTTCGATGTTTGAACTTAGTATTAAGAATTATCTGTGCAGCCATGGTCATTAATGCGGTTAAATTTGACGCTAGTATTTTGGCATAAAAATCTTGCTGCACTGACAGTGCAGACTTGCCTGAAAAGTTTTCAATCTCAAGCCATTGTT